>JACCDW010399689.1_pt1 | contig 97803 bp, 94 predicted proteins | sample 7449781 | NCBI WGS metagenome assembly JACCDW01 (sample SAMN15323449, study PRJNA562643) | freshwater metagenome | isolation source: river surface water | place: USA:Blue River Watershed | collected 2017-08-18
GTGCACACCCATGTGATGGCCGGTGGCCCTTATCGCGGTGCTGGGCGACCCGAAGCGATCTATCTGGTCGAGCGTCTGCTCGATGCGGCGGCCCCTCGCCTGGGCCTGGATCGGGTCGAGCTCAGGCGGCGCAACCTGATCCCTGCATCCGCCATGCCTTACAAGGCAGCCAATGGGCAAACCTATGACAGTGGTGAATTCGAAGCCGTGATGGACAAGGCACTGGCCTTGTCCGATTGGGCCGGGTTTGAAGCCCGGCGCGAGGCCTCGCGCCAGCGCGGCAAGCTGCGCGGCATCGGCATCTGCTGTTTTCTTGAAGTGGCCGGCGGCATTCTCGAAGAACCGGCAGACATTCGCTTCACGCCCGAGGGCAAGGTGGCCTTGCACCTGGGTTCTCAGGGCATGGGGCAGGGTGTGCATGCCATTTATCCCAAGCTGGTGGCACAGAAGCTGGGGGTGGCCTTGTCCGATGTGTTGCTCGTCACAGGCGACAGCGATGTGGTGCCCGGCTCGGTGCCCACAGTGGCCTCACGCACCACCATGATGGCCGGGACCGCCACAACCCTGGCTTGCGATGAGTCCATCCGCCGGGGTTTGCCTTGGGCCGCCCAGGCTTTGGAAGCCGCCACCGAAGATGTGCGTTTTGAAGCCGGTCGTTATGTGGTGGCTGGCACCGACCACGGCATAGACTTGTTGGCGCTGGCGGCTCGAATTCGCTCTGCAAAAGAAGTCCCGGATGGCTTTGCGCCCACCCTTGACAACATCAGCGTATTCAAAGCCCCATCACTGAACTACCCCAACGGCTGCCATGTCAGTGAGGTGGAGATTGACCCCGACACCGGGGTGGTGGAATTTGTGTTGCACACCGCAGTGGACGATGTGGGGGTCATGCTCGACCCCTTGCGGGTCGAAGGCCAAATCATGGGTGGGGTGGCCCAAGGCCTGGGCCAGGTCTTGGGTGAGGTGCTGCATTACGACGAGCAGGGCCAATTGCTCAACGCCAGCTATATGGACTACCCCATGCCCCGCGCTGACAATATCCCGCCCATGCGCCTGGCGCACCACGAGGTGCCTTGCACCACGCATCCGCTGGGGGTCAAAGGGGCGGGGGAATCGGGTGTGGCCGGGGCTTGGCCGGCTGCCGTCAGTGCCGTGCTCGATGCCCTGAGCCAGCGTGGCGTGACGCACATGGACTTGCCCTTCACCCCCGATCGGGTCTGGAAGGCCTTGCAGGCCTGAAGCCCGGTCAGACCAAAGCGGGCTCACACGGCCTTTGGGTGTCTGGTGGGCGCCACCAGCAGTTCCAGCGACAACCATCGGCTCAGGCAGGTCGGCAGAAACTCGGGTTCTTCGAGGGCCAACGCCTCATCGGTCCATTCACAGGCGTCAGCGATGCTGTGACCTGCGCACATGTGCCTGATCAATACAGCTTCCAATGCACCCAGGCTCACAAAGTGGGGTTGTTCGCCTTTGCGCCAAATGAGCAAATCGGTCGCCTGCGCCAGCTCTTTCACTGGGGGGACATCCTCGTCGCGGTGGATGGCATTCCAAATTTGTGGCACCGAGCGAGTCACCGTCATGAGTCGGGCATGGCCTTGCATGGGCCATGGATGTTGCAACCATGACAAAGTCGCGTCTTGGGCCAGGTCAGATTGGCGCAGAGGCATGGCATTGGCAGCCGCATACACCGCATGCAAATGCCATTCCAGGGTGGCCAGTTCAGCCAATTCCGGATGATCCGGATAAGTCTGCGCCAGATGCATGGCGAAAGACTCGCCATAGTCGTTCAGACTCATCACCTCAGGAGGCCGCGCCAGCGCGTGACTTCTGGCGTTCACATCGAACACCTCACTGCCCATGTAGAGCAAGGTCTTCGGGTAAGCCTGGGCCAGCGCCTCAGACAGCCGCGAAGGGTAAGCCTGTCGGTACACATCGAAATGGTGGCCTGCCTTGAATCGACGCAAAATAGGTGCCGCAGTGTCTTGCGGCTCAGTGAGAATGGCCTGCACCCATTCCTGCTGGATCTGGTTGGGCCAACTTGGGTCTGAAGGGGTGCGGTTGCTGAAAATCATGGGGGTGATCACCCCGGCTGGCCTCTTTTCTTCCTTTGGCGCATGTGCTTTGCACAGATCGCGTGCGATTTGTAATTCGGCCAATAAATCAGCCAACGGCGGAATATGGTCGTCGCGCTCAATCATGGTCGCCACGGGGCCCCAAAGGGCACAGGCCTGGGCATAGAGTTCCCAGACCTCTGCACAGACGGGGTGGTCGTGCGTGTCGATGATCACATGCGGGTGTCGCACATGTCCAGCCAGATGGATTTGCTGGATGCGGTGTGCCGGCATGGCCCTGAGATATGCCATGGGGTCAAAACCGTGGTTGACTGAACTGACATACACATTGTTGACATCCAGCAATAAAAGACAATCGGCCTCATTGGCGACATGGCTCAGAAATTGCCACTCACTGCAAGCGTTGTCTGCGAACTCGACATAGCTCGATACATTCTCAACCACCAAGCGGCACCCCAGTACATCCTGCACCCTTGAAATCGATCCAATCACGCGCCGAGCGCTCTCCTCTGTGTAGGGCATGGGGTTCAAATCATGCAGCCGGTTTGAGCGCCAGCCTGTCCAGCACAGATGATCAGAAATCCATGCCGGCTCAATGCGTTGGGCCAGTGCTTTGAGGCGAAGAAGGTAATCATGGTCAGGGCCATCCACCGAGGCGAGTGACATGGCCACGCCATGCATGGCCATGGGATATTCGGCGCGCAATCGATCAAGCAAAGCCAAGGGCTTGCCGCCAGACACCAAAAAATTGTCCGAAATGATCTCCAGCCAATCGAGCCCTTGTCGTTGGTCTAGAAAGTCGGGGTAATTAGTGGGGCGCAAACCCAGGCCAAAACCCGGGTTGCGCAAAGTCAGATCTGCCAAAGCGATGCGGTGGAATCAGGACTTGATGTCGCCGATCACGCCGCCTTTGCCCAGGCAAGACTTGGCCGTCTCGGCCTTGAAGCCTTGGCCTTTGCACGCGTTTTGCCCTTTGCACTCATTGGCCGTGGTCTTGCACTCGGCTGTGCCTTTGCAACTGTTGATGTTGTAGCAGTGAACTTTGTCGTCAGCGGCGACAGCCGCCCCCGAGGCCCCCTTGGGGGGAGTGGCGGCAAACGCACCAGAGGCCACGGCGAGGGCGGCAGTGGCCAAAGCCAGAGCAGTGGAAGATTGGAATGAGGACATGCATGTCTCCGTAAAAAATGAAATTTGCATCCTGATGGATGCCCGTCAAAGTGCTACAAAGCCCCATGCGTTGGTGCTGAACGCAAGGAAGCCACCGGCGCGCCGCGCAGAGGGTTTTGCAGAACTTCTACAAGCTAATTCGATTTTGTTTCAAAAAAGGTTACAAGCATTTGAATTTTTTTGTATAAAATAGTTATATATTTCTTTCCCTTGCCTCAAGGACTCATCTGGGCAGCCGTAACGGTGGGCTGCTCAGGAAACCCCGGGTTCATTCTTTCCTGTTTCATCATGTCGCTCACAACTGGCTCCGAGGTTGAAGATCGTCTCAAGCGGCTCTGGTTGGCCGCCATGGGTGGGTGCGCCGACTCTTATCGCGATTTTTTGCTGGGTCTGACCCCTTTGTTGCGGCGTTTTTTCGCCAGACGGCTCTCTCGGCATCGGGAGGATGTGGAAGACCTGACCCAAGAGGTTTTAATGGCCGTGCATCACCAACGGCATCGCATCGATCCCGCTTATCCGGTGTCGGCCTGGGTTCATGCAGTGGCCCGTTACAAGCTGATCGATCATTTCCGTCGCCTGTCCAGGCAACCTGAGGTGCTTGAACTTGATGAATCAACGCTGGCACTCGAAGATGACGCTGTATTTTCTGGCCAGGATGCCTCCGATTTGTGGGGCATGCTCGATGAACTGCCCCACGGACAGCGCGATGCCATCCGCTTGGTGAAGCTGCAAGGGTGGAGTGTGCGGGATGCATCGAAAATGACGGGCCAGTCCGAGTCTTTGGTCAAAGTCAACATCCATCGAGGCATCCAACGTCTGATGCACGGCCACAAGAGGATGACCGAATGAAAACCGAAGAGTTGATCGAGCGCCTGGCGGCTCAAACCGGCAAAGGTTGGAGCCATCAACCAGCAATTTCCTGGGCACCGGTGTGGGTCGGCCTGGCCGCAACTGTCGCCCTGTTTGCCTGCGTTTTCCCCTTGGCACCCCATGCCAGCGGCGCTTCCATGCCTTGGCCCCTGGCTTGGCGTGTGCCTGTGCTGTTCATGCCGGCCCTGGTGCTGTGTCGGGCCCTGGTGCACTTGAGCCGGCCTGCCTTGGCCTGGCGCGTGCATCTTCAAACATTGCTGTGGGTCCCCATCAGCTTGTCCGTGGTGGCTCTGGCCCGGATCATCTGGGCCCATCCCCAGGATCGATGGGACATGATCATGGGGCGCAGCGCCGGCAGTTGTTCTCTTTCTATCTTTCTTTTGTCTTTGCCATTATTAATGGGGGCCATGCGGGTGGCGCGCCAGTGGACCGTGACTCGCCCCGGATTGACCGGGGCGGTGCTGGGTTGGTCATCGGCCAGCGTGGCGGCCTTGATTTATACCTTGCATTGCACCGAAACCGAACCTGCCTTTGTGCTGCTTTGGTATGGATTGGCGGTGCTTTTATCGGGGACTTTGGGGTCGTACTGGGGGCAGCGCCATTTGCGTTGTTGAAAAAAAACGGGCCCGAAGGCCAGAGATAAAAAACGGGCCCGAAGGCCCGTGGGTAGACTCAAAGCGCCAGTGCTTATTTCTTGGCGTTTTCGGCCTCGTACTTTTTACGGGCCTGGGTGTAGTAGTTCACCACCTGGCGCACGTTCTTGGCCCCTTCGCCTTCCAGCTTTTTGAAGTAGCTGTCGTTGGCATCGTTACCTGCCTTCAGGATGATTTGTTCATCTGCAGGGGTAGAGAAAGCGAATTTGATGCCGTTTTTATCGGCCCATTGCTTCTTGATGTTCTCTTCAGCCGTCATCAACTGTGTGGCATAGCGCACCCCGTACTCGTTGCGCAGATCCACCAGCATTTTCTGGGTGGCCGGGGGCAGGGTGCGGAATTTCTTGCCAGACATGAAGAAGGCCGAGCCAATCACGCCGCCGTTGCCACGCAAGCCGGGCGGGTTCATCATGTGCACATGCTTGACGACTTCGTTGAGCTTGAACACGTTGGAGAGCAAAATCACCAATTCGCCCAGGGCATCCAAGGTGCCACGGTCCATGGCGGGGTACATGTCGGGGAAGACCATGAACACCGGGTTCCAGCCCAATCCTTTGTAGAAATCGGTGCGGGCGCCACCGTAGGTGCGCAGGGTTTTGCCCTTGAGCACATCCATATTGCTCAGAGGCACCTTGGTGCCGACCGGGGCCAGTCCGCTGATGTGTGACATCAGGGGAACGATGTCGTTCTTGGCCATTTCGGCCTTCAGGTCAGGCTGGTTGTCCAGGGCATCCAAGGCGGCCTTGACGGCAGCCACATAGTCGTCGCCATAGTTGAACATGTGGTCCAAAGCCATGTAGTTGGGCAGTTGGGCCGGGTGGTAAGAGCTGCTGATCCAGGCGGCGTCGGCGATGCCAGACTGAATGCCTTGCAGGGCGTCGGCCCACTTGACCAGCGAGTCAGACCAGAAAAACTGGATCTTGATCTTGCCGCCAGAGCGCTTCTCCACTTCGCTGCCCCACCATTTGTGCAGTTCACCGAACCACGACTTTTCCGCCGTGGGGACAGCGACCTTCCAGGTCTGCTGTTGCAGCTCCTGCGCCGTGGCTGCCGTGTGAATGGCAAACGCGGTCAGAACAGCGGCTGCGGTTTTCAAAATCAATCTTCTCATGATGACTCCTATGGTTGAAATGACACACTGATTAAAAAAGGGTTTTAACCCAATCCCGGGTCTTCGGCTTTGGGCATGGCACTGATCCCGGCGTAGGTCTCCCGCCCTGCAGCCAGATAAAAGGCTTTGATGACATTGATGACCAGTTGCAAGGCCATCAGGCTGAGGCCGAAAGCAAACAGGGTTTTAAACGGCCACAGCGGAAAACGCAATACGGCCAAACGATACTCCATCAGCTTGATGGAGTTTTCGGCAATCAGCCAGGCTGAGAACGACAAAAAGATGAAGGCGAATGCGGCCAGCAGGTTGCACAGGCCATCCAGAAAATGACGCGCCCGGGGGCTCAGTTTGTCGGTGGCAAAGGTCACATTCACATGGCCACCTTCCAGCGCCACCAGGGCGACGCCAAAATAGACCGAGACCACCAGCAAGGCCTCGACCAATTCCACAGTGACCGGGAAAGGCATGGAGAGTTTGCGGCCAAAGACATTGATGAAGATCACCACCGTCATGATCACCAGCGGGAAGGCGATCAGGTAGGGGATGAACCGACGGTAGAAGGCTTCATAGCCCATGATGAGTTTTTCCATTTGATTCTCCGTCTTTAACGCATGTCTTTCATCAGGTCAGGCAGCCAGGTGACGATCTCAGGGAAGACCGTCATCAGCGCGACCGTGATGAGCATGAGGAACACGAAGGGCAGTGACCCGGCAAAGATGTCACTCAGTTTCACCGAGTCTCCAAGGGCACCTTTCATGACAAAACAGTTCAGGCCCAGCGGTGGCGTGATCGTGCCAATCGCCATCATCACCACCACCACCACGCCAAACCACACCAGGCTCATGCCGGCATCGGTGATCAGCGGGGCCAGGATGGGCATGGTCAGCACCATCATCGAGATCGCATCCAGAAAGCAACCCAGGAACAGGTAAAGCACCACAATGCCCACCATCAAGGCCCAGAAGCTCAGATCCAGGCCCTTGATCCAACCCGTCATGGTGGACACCACGCCGGTGGTGGAGAGGAAGGTGGCGAAGATATAGCCTGCGCCCAACAACATGAAGATCATGGCCGTGACTTTGGCGCTGTCAATGAAGGAGAAGCGGACCCGCTCCCATGTCAGGTTACCCCGCACCCAAACCAGGAACAAAGAGCCCACCACGCCCACCGCAGCGGCCTCATCGGGTGTGGCGATGCCGGTGTAGATGGCGCCCAGCACCACAGTGAACAAAATGGCGGCAGCCCACAGGCGCTTGAGCGTGGCCAATTTGGCCGCCCAAGAGGTGTCCAATTCATTAGATAGGGGAGCCGACTCGGGGTAGAGGCGGGCATAAATGGTGACACCTGTGGCCATCAGAACGGCCGTCAGGATGCCGGGCATGATGCCGGCTATCAGCAACTGACCGACCGAGGTCTCGGTGATGATGCCGTAAAACACCATCAAGATGCTGGGCGGAATCAGCACATCCAGGCAACCGGCTGAAGCCACCACACCCAAAGCCAGTTTGGGGTTGTAGTTCGCACGCTGCATCTCAGGCACGGCGATTTTGGAAAACACCGCCACGGCAGACAGTGAAGATCCTGAGCAGGCCCCGAAAATGGCCGAAGAATACACCGTGGCCACCCCCAAACCGCCCGGCACCCGCCCAAACCAGGCTTTTGCCGCGTCATAGGCGTCTTTACCCAGGTCGGCATAAAACGCCAGCGTGCCCATCAGGATGAACAAGGGCAGGGCCGACAGCGTGAAGTTGGAGGTGTAGCTGAACAAGCCGGTCGGGATGAATTTGAAGGCGGCGTCCAGCGGATAAACCAGCATCATGCCACCCAATCCCACCACCGCCATGCCGTATGCAATGGGCATGCGCAAAATGGTGAGCACAATGAATAGGGCAAAGCCCAGCAGTCCGATGGTGAGTTGATCCATAAATACTCCGTTGTTATTTGGGTGCGCCCGGTTGATTTTGTGGTAACGAAGACTGGAAGGCGTCGAGTTTCATCAACGCGTTGAAAATGGACATGACTTGCGGCACGGCACTGAAATCGGTGCAGCCAAAGAGCTTGGCCCCCACCACCTGCGAGGCCAGACAAAGGTCAGCCACCGTGACCTGGTCGCCATGGCTGTACGCCCCCGGTCGCGGGTCCAGGGTGAGGGCACGTTCATAAGCCAGCAGGGCTTGCATGGTGAAGTGTTGCAACCAGGTGTTGCGGGTGGCTTCGTCCAGTTTCAGGGTGTTTTGCAGGTAGTTGCGCACGCGCGGCACGACCAGGGGGTGACCGTCGCTGGCACACAAATGGGCCAAAGCCAAGACCCGGGCCCGATCTGCAGCCTGGGCCGGCATCAGGGGCGGGTTCGGATGCGTCTGTTCGAGGTAGTCAAGGATGGCCATGGACTGAAACAGCGGTCGGCTCAGGCCCTCCACCACCAGCGCCGGGACGGCCCCTTGGGGATTGATTTTCAGGTACTCGGGGTCATGTTGTTCACCGGCCAGGAGATTGACCGGCTTTTCTTCAAACGCCAATCCCTTGAGGTGCAAAGCGGCGCGCACCCGATAGGCGGCCAGTGATCGCCAGAAGCCATAGAGCTGAAGAGGCATGTCAGGAGTTTCCTTTTGAAGCAAACGATACGCAACGGGGTCAGCGAAATTGATCAACTGACCAACAATACCTATGGTAGTGGGGTCATTGGCCCAATCCACTCGGACAAACCCGAACCAATCGGTTTCTCAGCCACCTGTGCGACGCATGGCACCAGACTGAAGGTGGGCTGGATAAAGCGGTCGAAATTAACGGTTGGCCAGGAACTCGGCCAATAACCCATTGAAGAGATCAGGCTCTTCCAGATTGATGGTGTGCCCACTGTCTGGCAAGACCGCCCATTGCGCGCCTGGAATGGTTCTTTTCAGCATCAACGAAGGCTCCAGACAAGGCTCGTCTGTGTCACCGACCATGATCAGGGTCGGGGCCGCGATGCGGGCCATCTCATTTTTCAACGCATACAGGCTGGGCCGACGTCCTTGATAACCAATGGATGTCAGCCCTGAGCCCAAGGCCGAATGTTCACAAAATTGGCGCAGGAACTCGGCATGGCCACGAGGGTTTTTGCGCAAGAAGGGCTGCCGGGTGGGGCCATGGCAATACGCTAGGCCAGCCGTGGCCATGCCCTCGCGCCGCAAAACCTCGCCAAGTCGAATGGATTCTTGCTGAAATTCAGCGTGCACATCGGGGTGCGCACCAGTGCCGCAGCCCGCCAGGGTCAGCGACAAGGCCCGCCCGGTTTGGGTGTTCAGGGCATAGCGCATGCCAAAGTGCAGGGTGGCAAACGCCCCCATGGATAGCCCCACCACGTGGGCCCGTTCCACATTCAGCGCATCGAGCACACAGCGGATGTCTTCGCTGACCCGCCATTGAGAATAGTCATCGGCAGATTCAGGCACGCTCGAAGGCAGATACCCCCGGGCGCTGTAGGCCACGCACCGATAGCGGCGGGAAAAATAGCGCATTTGCGGCTCCCAACTGCGGTGGTCCCCGGCAAATTCATGCACAAACAAGAGAGTAGGGCCCTGGCCAGCCTCTTCGTAATAAAGGCGTTGATGGTCGTCAGTGGTGATGTAAGGCATCCCCTTATTATGGGCAGGCGGGGCACAATTGCCAAGACGGTGCTGCCCCTCATCGGACTGAGGCTGTCAGACGCTACAGTTTTTTCTTCAGATGCCGATTCCCGATGTGAGCTGAGAAGGAATATGGGAATGTTGCGTTGTGAGTGCCGTGCCCGACTGGGGCGTGGATGGCAATTTTGTGAGGCCTGCGGTCGACCGGTGACGGTGGCCGAGGCACAGGCTCGGCCCGAGCCTGCCCATACAGAGCGGCCTGCGGCTGGACTGGGACTGAGGGCGGTGACGGTAGGCGTGACCACCAGTGGGGTCATGTTCGATGATGATCCGGCCCCCTCGGGTGCCTCGATGGCGCTGTCCGGCACGCCCGCTTCAAACCCCGAGCCCGGCACGGCCACCGTGGCCGACACGGTGTCGGCCCCCACCACGGCACAAGTCCTCCACGCCCCTGCCTTGCTGATCGGGCGTTTTAATTGGCGTTTTTTGCTGGCCCCGGTGGCTGTGGGAACCGTCCTTGGCTTATGCTTGGCTTGGCTCAGCCTATGGACGGTGTTGGGTGGCATGGCCCTGGGTGCGGCTTGGGGCTTGCGGCGTTATCTGGCGATTTCCAAAGCCCTGGCAGACTTTGAACACGAATGGGTGTTTGACAAAGTGCTGGCATACGGCGCGTGTGCCTTGGGGGCTCGCGCCTGGTGGCCCAGCGGCATTTTGTATCTGACCGACCAGACCTTGAAATTCCGGCCCTTCAATCACACCAATGAACGCGAGGTCAGCTTGGACCCGTGCCGTCTGATGGGTTTTGATTTTCCCCAAGCGGCCAGTTGGCCCGCCGATTGGCGGGCCCTGCTCGTGACATCCACCTACGGTCCGGTCTTTGGCACCATGAAAGTGTTTGATCGGGTGGTTTGGGAGCAAACCCTGAAAGAGGCCAAATTCCGGGCATTGTCAGGACAGTCCACGGAGTTGACATGAATCAGACAGTCCCCAAAAAACCGGCCCGGGCCAGCGCCAGCGCCAAACGCCCTGCCAAGCCGAAATCCACCGGCAAAGCCGCCGCAGCGGCCGGTAAAAAGGCTCCACCCGCCAAAGAAGTGCGCCATTGTGGTGCATGCACTGGGCAGGTGGCTTTAAAGGCGCGTTATTGCCGCCATTGCGGTTTGGCCCTGGCGCCCGATGTGCCCAGCAACCCATTCTTGCCACCCCCGCCCAAGCCTTGGCGGCCCAGTCGCATCCCCAAGCAGCGCCCCCATCTGGCAGCCCCCAGCTCACCCGAACCTATGGGCACCAGCCCGGCTGAATCGCCGGCCATGCCTATCGCCCGGCCCACAATGGCGGTCGAGACAAGCCCAACACCAGTCACCCCACCCACACCATCAGCCGAGTCCATTTCAACGCCCACGCCTGCAGCCCCACCCAAGCCCATCCACAATCCCATCCCCAAGCCCACACCGGCGGCTGCATCGTCAGGGGTCAAACCCAAGCCCGCTGCGGCCAAACCGGCCCCCAAGCCCCAGGTTTGGGACCCGTTGCCCGAGGTGGAGCGACGCATGGCCGAGTTGGCCCAATTGCACGACAGAATCAAGCCGCAGTTGACCCGTGCCGAAATGCGGCGTCGTCGAGTGCCCTTGCCATGAGGGATACCATGCTCAAGGCATGGGGGGGTGTCGTTCGCGCAGTTCGCGTTTGAGTACTTTGCCGATTTCGCTGCGTGGCAAGGCGTCAAGAAAAACCAAAGAAGCCAGGCGTTGAACCTTGCCCACCCGCTCATTGACCCAGGCCCGCAAGGAGACCTCGTCCAAGTCCTGTGTGTCTTTGGCGTGGCGAACCACATAAGCCACCGGGGTTTCGCCCCAGGCCCTTGAACTGACCCCCACCACCGCACACTCGGCCACGGCGGGGTGGCTGCGCAACACACTCTCGATATCGACCGGGTACACATTGAAGCCCCCGGAAATAATCATGTCTTTTTTTCGGTCACCCAGAATCAAAAATCCGTCTTCATCAAATCGCCCGATGTCGCCGGTGCGTATAAAGCGTTTGCCCGCATCATCAAACCACTCGACTTCGCGCGTTTTGTCGGGCAAGCGATGGTATCCCTTCATCATGGCGCCCGAATGGCCCACCACCTCGCCAGACTCGCCGGGCCCCACAGGGCGCCCTTGCGCATCGATCAGTCGAATGTCATGCCCCTTTGCAGGTCGGCCCACGGTGTGCAATTTGTCCGGGTGGAGGTGGCAATGCAATTCGGTTCGGCCACCGCCTTCGGTCATGCCATAGTACTCGGTCAGACCACCGGGCCAGCGGTTCAGGATATCGCGCTTCAACTCAGCCCGAAACGGGGCGCTGGTGCAAAACTTGGCCTCGAAATGGCTGAGGTCATAGCGTTCGAAGTCGGCAAAATCCATCAGGCGCTGGTACTGAACGGGGACCAGCATGGTATGGGTCACCCGGTGTTGTTCGGCCAACTCCAAGTAACCGCGCACATCGAATTTCTTCAACAGCACCACCGTGCCACCCAAGGCCAGGGTGGGAATCAGGCTGACCAGGGTGGTGTTCGAATACAAGGGCGTCGAATTCAGGCAAACCGTGTCAGGGCCATAGCCATTGTCACGGGCCCGTTCGATCTGGGTCCAGCGCATGCCAAAGGGTTGCAAGATGCCTTTGGGCACCCCGGTGGTGCCCGAGGAATAAATCAGGTTGAATGGCCAATCGGCTTGAGGCTCTACCACCGAAGGTGTTCGGCGGGTGTCCAGCCAATCGGTCCAGCTGCGGCCCACCGCCGAATCGTCCAGTGCAATGCGCACCAGCCCGTCCTGCGGTGGTGGCAGACGATCCACGGTATCGGCATCGGTGAAGATCAGCTTGGCTTGGGCGTTGTCCAGCATGGCTTGCAAATGTTCGGCGGTGCCCGAGGGGGCCAATGGGGCAACCACCACGCCGCATTGCACGCAAGCCATGAATGTCACGACATAAGCCAATGAGGTGGCGGCACAAATGGCCACCACATCGCCGGGCTTGAGGCCATCTCGCTGCAGCGCGGCTGCCACCTGATTTTTCAGGGCCGAATAAGCAGATAGGCTCAGGCTTTCCTCCCCCAGAATCAGGACGGGCTTGTCATGTGCATTCATGCGGACATTATCGGCCAACAGGCGATAAACTCGGGGCATGACCGTTGTGCACGCGCCAGCCGAGTGGGTAGATTCTCCGATCGCATTGCGACGCTTATTGGCCACGCTGATCATCATTGCCTTGGGCAATGGGGCGATGTATGTGGTCTCGGTGGTCTTGCCGGCCGTACAGTCCGAGTTCGGCGTCAGTCGCGGCGGTGCAGCCTTGCCCTACACACTATTGATGATAGGTTTCGGCGCTGGCGGCATCCTCATGGGCAAAGTGGCCGACCGATTCGGGGTCTGGCCGCCTTTGATTTTGGGCGGCTTGGCGACTTGCCTCGGCTATGTCCTGGCGGCCCATGCCGAAGGCATCTGGGCTTTCAGCCTGGCGCATGGATTGATTCTGGGCTTGATGGGCAGTGCAGTGACTTTTGCCCCGCTCATGGCCGATACCGCCCAGTGGTGGAACCGACGCCGTGGCATGGCGGTGGCAGTCTGCGCCAGCGGCAACTATTTGGCCGGGGCATTTTGGCCTCAGGTGGTTCAGTGGGGGGTGGCGAATGTGGGCTGGCGCGACACCTACACAGCTTTGGGTCTGGTCTGCGGAGGCGGCATGCTTTTGCTCTCCCTGATGTTCAGGGTTCGTCCGCCCTTGGCCACCACCAACCCGGGCCCTTCTTCTTCAGTCCATGCCACCTCATGGGTGAGCGAGGAACCCCTGGGTCTGCCCAGATGGCGCGCCCTCACACTTCTGAGCGTGGCTGGTGTGGCCTGTTGTGTCGCCATGGCCATGCCGCAGGTGCACATCGTGGCTTATTGCACCGACCTTGGCTTTGGCCCGGCGCGCGGGGCCGAGATGTTGTCGCTGATGCTGGCTTGCGGCATCGTCAGCCGGTTGGTCTCCGGCCATATTTGTGACCGCATCGGTGGTTTGCGCACTTTGTTGCTGGGCTCGGTTTTGCAGGGCACCGCCTTGCTGCTTTTTTTGCCCTTCGAGGGCATGGCCGCCCTTTATCTGGCCTCTGCGCTGTTCGGGCTTTTTCAGGGAGGCATCGTCCCTTCTTACGCGATCATTGTGCGCGAATACTTTCCTGCCCAGCGTGCAGGTGTGCAAACCGGCACGGTGATCATGGCCACCTTGGTCGGCATGGCCTTGGGAGGATGGATGTCGGGGGCCATTTTTGACCTGACGGGCAGTTACAAGGCCGCATTTGTGAACGGCATCGCCTGGAACTTGCTCAACCTCTCAATCGCCTTTTACTTCTTCAGGCGCGCCCGGGCCCTGGGTCAGTTGCGCTGAACGCTCAGGCCCCTTTCAAGGCCAGCGTCATCCGCTCACAAAAACCGGCAAACCGGGCCGAGTCCAGCCATCGCACCACCACCACCGCATCCATCGCAGGCTCCATCCAGACATAGTTGCCGCCAGCGCCGACCATGAACCAGGCCTGTTCGCTGGTTCCGGGGAAGTGCTTGCCCTGTTGGTTGAGCCAGGTCAGCATGCCGTAAAACGGGGCCAAGGGACAAGGCCGTGTCATGTCACGCACCCAGTCGGCGGGCAAGATTTGTTTCGGCTGTCCGGCCACGTCCCAGCGCCCGCCTTGCAGCAGCAATTGACCGATGTGGGCCTGATCGATGGCCGAGATCGACACTCCCGCACCCCAGTGGGTGCCGCCCGGCACCGACTGCACCCTTTGTGCGGCCCGCCCGCCCTTGGCGGGCAACTCGACCCATGCATGATCGTAGCCACGCCACTCAAATCCCGATCCGGCGCCCAGTGGTTTCAGAATTTCGCGCTCAAACACTTCGGGCAGGGCCTCATTGAAGAGGTGCAACAAGGCCAGTGAGAGTTGGTTGATGCGAACATCGTTGTATTCCCAGTAGTTCCCCGGGGCTTGCAGGGGGCGGGCGCTGCCTTTGACACCCTCGACTTTTTTCGGGTCGTGTGCCACATGGCGGTAACGGTCCACAGTGTCAGGCAATCCCAGGCACTCGCCCTCCCATTCGCTGACCTGGGTCAGCAAATGGCGCCAGGTGATGGCTCGGTTGTGCGGCGAGTCAAAGCCAATGCCGGGCAACTGGGCCACCACGGGACGGTCGGGGTCAGGCAAGAGGCCATCGCGCAAGGCCACCCCGGCCAGCAAGGCCAGATAGGTTTTGGCCACGCTGAAAGTCAGGTCGGCTCGCTCGGGGGTGCCCCAGCGACAAACTTCGCGACCGTGTTGCAATACCAATCCACTGACCCCGCCGCGCGCATGCACCGGTCCAAACAGACGGTTATAGGGTGCAGGGTCTTCGCGGTGTACCCCCCAGCGATCAGGCTCGGTCGCCGGGTCGCGTGTCCAGTCCACTTCATGTGACAAGGCGAATTCGATGGCCTCGGAAAACGGGCCTTTGGTGGCGAGCTCATTCATCGGGGGCATGACAGTCTCAGGCGGTGGCTGCCGCATTGGTTTGCGAGCCCAGGCGCAGGGCCTGGTTAATGCGCGGCATTACTTGGTGTGCCATGAGCTCCATGGAACGCCGACCCAGGGCCGGGTCGACCAAGTCCATGCCGGCATAGACGATCTCTCCAAAATCGCCGACTTGTTCGCGCAGGGCCAGAATTTGGTCCACGACCTCGTTCACCGTGCCACAGATCACCAAGTCGTCAAGCAGTCGATCCAGAGTGACATGGTGGTCCTCCTCATCGGCATGCCGTTTGAAAATGACATGGCGCTTGGAAATCATCATCTTGGTCAACATTTGACGGTAATAGTAGCGGTAGGGGCTGTTGGCGGCTTCACGGCCATAGCGTTGAGCGGTGGCGCTGTCATCGGCCACAAAAATGGTGCGTGCCACCCGCCAGTCGGTGTTGTGGGCGACCTGGCCAACCAGGGCCTTGCCTTGAGCGTAGTTCTCCCAGTGGCTGTTGAGCCAATGGGGCAATAAAAAATTGGCCGACATGGGGTGAAAGTCGCGTTGGCCCATGGCGATCACCCCCTTGGAATACGGGGCCACCACGGTGCCGACGATTTCTGGCCTGGGTGCTTGGTAGGGCTTCATCAAAATGCCTCGGCCTATCTCAGGCACTTGGGTGCGCCGCGTGCTGACTTCGAAGCGCTGGTTGGGCGAGACGATGTCGTACGGCGGTTCGCCCTCCCAGATGGCCAGAATCACATCGATGGCTTCGGCAAAAATCTGGTTGCGGTCCTGGTCGAGGATGCCCAGGGCTTCGGCGTCCGAGGCCAGCGCGCCGGGCGAGATGCCAAAAATGAAGCGGCCTTTGGCCAGGTGGTCAAACATGGCCGCTTGCGAGGCAATCAAAGTCGGGTGTGAGTGCGACAGATTCGAGGTGCCCGAGCCGAGTTTGATCTGTCGGGTCTCTGGGATCAGGGTGGCCAAAAACATCAGGCTATTGGTCACGTTCTCTGCCTTGTCGGTCAGATGCTCACCGACAAATGCATCGTAAAACCCCAATTGGTCGGCATAAATGATGGTTTGCCGATCCTCGTGCAAGGTCTCGGTCGTGTCGCGCTCCAGCGGATGCAGCGGCATGGTGAAATAACCCAGTCTCATGGCATGGCTCCAATATGTCCCCCCTATTGTCCAACGATGTCACTGCTTTTTGCTTCCTGGTTGTCAATTGATCATTAAAAACTCGGGAATGCTCGGGTAAACCCGATGCCGTTTGGGCGTCAAAGCGGCTTCAATCTCGGGAGTGAAATGAGCTCAACCGCAATGAAATGGAGTGAAGGGCATGAGATGGTCTAAGCATTTGATGGTTTGCATGGGAGTGATGGCAACTTTGTGGGGGTGGGGCACCGCCCTGGCTCAGCCTGCGGGCTACCCCAACAAGCCGATACGCCTGATCGTGCCTGCGGGCAGTGGGGACAGTTGTGACATTTTGTCCCGGGTGATCGGCCCCAAATTGGGCGAACGTCTGGGTCAGGCCATTGTGGTGGACAACAAGCCCGGTTCTTCGGGGCAATTGGGCCTCACCCTCATCAAACAAGCCCCTGCCGATGGCTACACCTTGGGCTGTGGTCAAGGTGGAAATATGGTGGTGTTGCCGCTGGCGATGAGCAAGGTGGCCTATGACTCACGCAAAGATTTTGCGCCGGTGGCCATGATGGCTTCGAATTTTCTGGCGCTGGTGGTGCGCAATGACGCCCCGTTCAAGACCACTCAGGAATTGATCAATTACGCCAAAGCCAATCCGGGTAAAGTGACTTTTGGCACCAACGGCGAAGGGGCTTTTTTGCATTTCGCGACCGAATATTTCAGCCAGGTCGCCGGATATGAGTATCTGCACGTGCCCTACAAGGCGATTTCTGATGTGTTCACTCAAATGATGGGCAATCAGATCGATGCCTCGCTGGCTTCTTACATTTCAGTTCAGCCCATCGCCTCGGGTGGCAAGATGCGCATGCTGGGCATTGCCCGCTCTCAGCGTCTGCCCGAACTGCCCGATGTGCCGACCCTTTCAGAGACCGTGCCTGGTTTCACCTCAGGGGGCTGGTTTGGCATCATCGCCCCGGCCGGAACCCCTAAAGAGATTGTGAGTCATCTGAATCGCGAGGTGAATGCGGTGTTGCGCTTGCCCGATGTGCAGCAACGCATGAAGCAACTTGGCTTGGATGTTCACACCGAACCACCCGAGTATTTCACCGAACTGATGGAGCGTGACTTTGTGTCCTGGGGCCGGGTGCTCAAGCGCATGAATTTCAAGCCCATGTGATGCGCCCGTGGCCATGGCATGCCGGGTCTTGGGGCCCGGTTTTTTTTAGCTGGGCTTTTTGCGCGGGGCCAGCACCAATGCCATGGCCAGCAATATAAAGCCCAAGGCCATGATGTCCTCGCGGGCAATGTCCTCGCCCAATACAACAGCCCCGCCGATCACACCGACCACGGGCACCAACATGATCGACAAGCCACTGGCCACTGGTGAGAGCTTGCGGGCCACCTGAAACCAGGCCACATAGCTGACCGCAAAGGTAATCACGCCGCCATAGGCCACGGCCAGCCACTCGGTCCACATGGGCCAGCGCCAGCGATCCATCTCCAGAGTGAGGGCAAAGAGGGTGAAAACAACGGTGCCGGTCAGCAAAGACCAAAAAGTGAGGCTGACACTGGAGATGGACAGCTTGGCGTTTTTCATCATGGCGTTGCCGATGCCCCAAGCAATGGCGGCGCTGAAGGTGTAGAGCAACCCCAGGGGTTGTCCGGCAAAGTGCGACAACTCATGCCAGGCCAACAGCAAGGTGGCGGTCAGCGAGCAGGCCACCGCCAACAAGGCGCGCTGAGTGAGCTTTTCAGAAAAAAACACCACGCTGGCCAACAAAGTCCATACTGGCATGGTGTAGCCGATGATGGCGGTGCGGCCCGAGTTGAGCAGGGTCAAGCCATAAAGCAGTCCCAGGTGCCACATCACCATATTGGGCAGACCCAAACGAAGCGTCAGCCAGCGCTCTTCCTTGGGCACGTAAAGGCTTTCTTTCTTGTACCAGGCGTACAGTCCGATGGAGATCGTGCCCAAGATGAAAGTCATGGTCCTGAAGGTGGTGGGTGGGTACTGCATCACCACATACTTCATGATGGGGTAGTTCATGCCCCAGGTCAGCGTCACTGTGAGGATGAGCAGCAGGTCAACGCCGCTGATCTGGCTTTGCTTTGTTTCGCTCATGCTGATCAGTTTAATCTTTGTGGCTCAAATGATCATCACCTCAGAGACAGGCCCCATTCGGTGACGCTGTAAATCAGGGCCGGGTAGGTGGCGATCCAGGCCCAGAAGAATCGATTCAGCCCGAAGTACCAAAAAACCAGGAAGTGAAACAGGGCGCCCAGTGCGCAGCCGATCCACGCCATCCGCACATCGAGAAACACCAGAACAAACAGCCCCTCCCACAAGATGAAGCCCCAAGACACCATGCGCGCCAAGCCGGTTCGCCTTAGCAAATTCTGGGGCGGCAACGGGCCATAGACACCCGTGTCCAGAAACAGGGGCAGGGCTGTGCCATCGCGCCAGCCCCGGTGCTTCAATTTGACCCAGCCCGACATGAAGTAAGAGGTCAATAACTGCAGACTCACCCACCACAGCCCGGCGCGCCACGCCAACTCTGGATCCACCCAAGGTCTAAGTGCATCGGCCCACAGCAAACCGGTCAAACCAGCCAAGGTCATGAAGTCGCTGCCCCCGTTGAATGCGCCACGCCAGCGAAACAACCCGAGCACCGTCAGGGCCATCAGTGGCACAGACAGCCACAGTCCGTGCAGCCCCGCCATGAGCATGACAGACAGCCCCAATCGCCATAGCAATAAGACCCGTTCAACGCGCGGGGCAAAGCAGCGCTTCAGGGCAGGGCGAACAAAGGCCGGCCATGTGGGCATCTCGTCCATTTGCATGTCCCAGGCCAGCACCCGGTTTCGGCGTGCGATGGCAAGATATTCCAGCGTCTGCAACAGCAGGCTCCAGCCCAGCAGCAGCAGGAACGCCCGGCTCGCCTGCGCCAGACCCAAGCCGTGTTCAAACCAGTTCATCAAATCAGCCATGGCGCCTGGTGAGCGATTCAGGGGCCACGACGGAAGCCAAATCGACCCATGGCGAACAAAGCACCACCTCGGTTTGCTTGCGGGTTTGGTGGATCAGGCGCAACTCAATTTGCATTTGGGCCTGGCTGCCTTGCGTGCCGGGGCTTATGCCCTGATCGATCAGGTGCCAGGCGGCATGCCGCAATACCAGATGGTAAATTGGCAATGCCTCGATGCGACCTTCATCGGGCAGTGTGGCGATGTCATTGGCCAGGTGGTCCACCAGGTTCTGATGGGCCAGCGCCAGGTTGGTGTCGGGGTTGTGCAAAAGGTGCCAAATGCGACGTTGCCTCCTTGGGTAGACCATGATCCACGCGCTGGGAGCCGGGTTGAGGGTTTGAGCGGGTGACATCGCGGCCTGGCGATGTCGCACCATCAGGCGCGGCATCCAGCCCACGGCGTGATAAAACTTCCAGTTGGGCACAAAGGCCCGCAAATGAAACCACCAGGGGCCTTCGACAAAGCGATGTTTTTGGCGCAGGGCCCAGGCCAACAAGCCCACGTAGGCCAGCAACAACCACAGCCAGCCCGTGCTCACGCCCCCATGGCCTCCAGCTCGCGCCGAATGCGCACCGCGCTCAAATTCGGGTCGATCTCGACATCATCCCAGCTCAGGCACTGGCCCATGGCCACCGGGCGTTTAAGTTTGATCTGGTGAGCCAGCCCCAAAGGCAAGCCTTTGATGGCCAAAGACTTGCCAGCGGGCAGCAATTTGCCCCACACGGTGTAACCACCCTCCCCATCGAGGATTTCGCCGGGCTTGAGGTCGCGCTTGGCCGTCGCCACCACGTCGGCCCCCCATTGTCGGGCGACACCGGTGGCTTCGCCGCGCAAGGCCACGCTGGCCACACTCATGCCCACCTCCAGGCCGATCAGGTGCCAGCGTTTGTAGAGCGTGAAATACCGCCCGCTCGGGTCGGTATGGGCGTTGTATTCTTCAAAGCAGTGGCGGATGTACTCGGTTTCCCCTTCGACAGTCACCCACACCCCCATGCGAATGTCGTACGGGATCACCCGGCCATCGGTCTCCAGGCTGGAGATCACTTCCACCATGCCCTTGCGCTCAAGCACACCCCCCTCGGCGCGGGGCCGGGTCACAAAAGGAATGTCGGCAATGCTGGCCGGTGGATAAAGCAAGCCGTCTGAAGGGACCCCCAATCCGGTGGCGTTGGCGACTGCGGCGCTCTCGATGGAGGGCTTGGAGCCATCTAGAAAGCTGTTGAACATTTTGGGGTTCAGACCGCCACGTTGTGCCTGAGCCGGAGTCAGACCGTAGTACCCCCAGACGGTCTCCGGGGTCGAGGCACTGTAATGCGGCAGCCATTTGTGGCCACGGCCTGCAGCCACCACCGGGAAACCGCAGGTGCGCGCCCAATCCACCAGGTCGCAAATCAGGGCAGGTTGATCGCCAAAGGCGAGCGAATACACCACGCCCGCACGGGCCGCCCGCTGTGCCAGCAAGGGGCCGCAAAAGGCGTCTGCTTCCACAGTGACGTTGACCACATGCTTGCCATGCGCGAAGGCATGCAATATGTGGTCGACCGCATGCGGCGGTGAGCCGGTGCATTCCACCAGCACATCCAGCGAGGGGTGCTCGACCAGCGCACGCCAGTCGTCGCTGATGCAGGTGCTGCCTTCTCGCAAGGCTTCGTCCAGGCTGCGCGCCCGGGTCTGTGCCTCAGGCCAGCCCACTCGGCGCAAATTCGCCTGGGCAGTGCTTGGATTCAGGTCTGCGATGCCCATCAGGTGTACGCCCGGGGTACGCGGAATCTGCGACAGATACATGGAGCCAAATTTCCCGGCCCCGATCAGACCGACCCGGATCGGGCGGCCCGCTTCTTGTCTTTGTCGCAGTTGGTGGTGCAGGCTCATGTCAGACTCCTGCGAGCCATTTTAGTGCCGACTCAGGCCGCCGCCTTCTGGATGGCGCGCACGATGCGCTCATGGGCGCCGCAGCGGCACAGGTGCTTTTCCAAAGCGGCCACAATCTGTTCACGGGTGGGGTGGGGGTGCTCACGCAACAGTGCGGCGGCGCGGGTGATGATGCCGCTCAGGCAATAGCCGCACTGACCCGCGTTTTCTTCGATGAATGCGGTTTGCAGCCGGTGCGGCAGGCCATCTGTCCCCAAGCCTTCCAGGGTGGTGATTTTTTTGCCCTGTGCATCCCACAGAGGTAAGTTACAAGAGGTCTGGGGCAGGCCGTCGACCAACACCGTGCAGGCACCGCATTCGCCTTCGCCGCAGCCCAGTTTGGGCCCGTTCAAGCCCAGCTCTTCGCGCAAACATTGCAATACCGAACATTGCTCAGGCATGCGAGGGGTGTGGGGTTTTCCGTTGACTTCGATCATGATCAGTGAACTCATTGTTCGTGCACGGCACGCAGGATATGGTCTTGACTGAGAGGCAGGCGGCGCACGCGCACGCCCAGTGCGTCAAAAAGTGCATTCCCCAAAGCCGCGGCCACAGGCCCTTGGGCGCCTTCACCGGCACCCAGGGAGGGCTCATCGGGGCGGTCGATGACATGCACCTTGAGGGCCGGGATTTCTCCGAAGCGCAGCATGGGGTAATCGGCCCATGATCGGGTCAATACCCGTGTGCGGTCAAAGTGCACCGATTCCTTCAGCGTCCAACTCATGCTTTGCAAAGCGCCGCCCTCGGTCTGGTTGATGACACCATCGAGGTCTATGACCCGTCCGACATCGACGGCCAGGTCGAGGTTGAGCACCCGCAGGGTCTCGCCGGCCTGAACCCTTGCCGCCACGGCACACCAGGCCCCCGTGTTTTTATAGCGTGCCCAGGCGAGTCCTCGGCCCACCCCTTCTTCACGAGGCTGGTTCCACCACTCGCTGCGCTGCACCACGGTTTGTAAAACCTCGATGGCCCTTGCGTCTTTCAGGTGTCGCAATCTGAATGTCAGGGGGTCTTGGCCGCTGTGGTGGGCCAGTTCATCCATGAAGCATTCAATGGCAAATACATTGGCGTATCCCCCCAAAGCCCGCATGGCCGAAGTCCGCAAGGGCATATCGAGCAGGCGGTGGGTCGTCACCGAGTAATGTGGCAATGCATAGCCCGGCACTGAATTGCGGTCGCCGCCGCCGCCGGCCGCCAGAGGAGGGTTGATGGCCACAGGTGGCGTCTGACCGTGGGGCAAATGCGCTGCGGCCAGCAGGACCGATGTGCTGGACCGGCCAGGCCGGGAACTGTAGCCATTGGCCCATAACTCATGGCGCCAACGGTCAATCTGTCCATCGGCATCCAGCGTCGCCTGCATATCCACCAAATGGGCCGAACCCAGCGGGGCATTGGCCAGTTCCTGCTCACGGGTCCACAATACCCTGATCACGGCGCCGGGCTTTTGCATGGCCAGCAAGACCGCATCAAAAGCGACATCGTCCGCGCCGTTGTGGCCATAGCATCCGGCACCTTCCGCATGGTGTATGGTGATATTGGCCTTGGCAACGGGTTGGGGGCTGTCGGCCAGGGCGCGCACCATGTCATCGCGCAGGTTATGGATGCCTTGGCTGTGGGTCCATATCTCTAACTGGCCGTTGTCGTAGCGGGCCAGTGCACAGCATAAGCCAATGGAGGCATGGGCGAGGTAAGGCTTGAGGTAAGTGGCACTGATCACCGGTCCACCCTCGGGGCCTCCCAGGCCCACCTGGGCTGTGGCTTGCGTTTCGGCCTTGGCCTGTCGCAAAAAAGCCTCCAGGTCATGCATATCGGGCAAACTGGCGGGCTCGTCCCATTGGGCCACCTGGCTGAGCCGATCTAAGGCTTGTTGGGCTTGCCATTCTTGCTCGGCCACCACGCCCACAAAACGGCCCAGCACCACGCACTGCACGGTCGGTGGCAGCGCCGCCTGCAGTTCTGCCGCTGTCGACTTCAATTGAGCCTGAGGGCTGGGCAAACGCAGCACCCGCGCGTGCATCAGGCCCTCGGGCCGCAGGTCATGGATAAACCGCGCCTGCCCCAGAATTTTTGCCGGCAAATCCAGGCGTGGCACTTTTTGGGCCAGGCCTGGTCTGTGTGTGGCGCGTGGGTAAGGCGGCGCCAGTTCGGCGGGCTCAAAATCAAGCGTCACCCCTTTCAGGGCCCCCCAATAGTCCCCGCCATGCAAGCCGGTCAGGCGGCGCACCTCGGCGCAGGCCTGGCGGATGGCTGAGCCGGAATCTTGCACCGACAGGCTGCCTGAGGTCATGCCTTCGTCCGGCCCATGGGCCGTGCTGGCGCTGACGATCTCAATCTGCGCCAAGGGCAGATTCAGCTCTTCAGACGCGATCAGTGCCAAGGCCGTCAGAATGCCTTGGCCCAATTCCACTTTTCCAGTGTGAACACGCACCCGGCCAGGGACTGAGAAATCCAGCCACTGGTGGATGCGGCGGTTGACATGCAGGCTGCCGGGCCACTGAGGCAAGCCTTGGCTGCGGTCGATCACGAAACCGCGGGGTGCAGAAGAGGGTTCTGATGGAGCGTTCATTCAAAAAACCAAGAACAGTGATACAGGGTTGAGTTGAGAAGATTATCACCAATTGCGCATTTTGCTTGTCACTGACGGATCTTCCCCTTCAGTCCTACCTACATTGGGCGCATTCTGAGGGGGCGCCTGCCTTGCCGACCCCACAGACCCGGCTGGCTTCTTTCACCCAAGAGGCGCGATGGTCTCGACCGCCACGCTCACCGCCGGGGCCGAGGCATCGCCGCCCCGCATCACCCCTCGCAACGGCGACACATCGGCAAAGTCCCGTCCCCTGGCCAGGGTGACATAGTCTGGCCCGGGGGAGCCCCAACCATGGCGAGCGTTGGTCGGGTCCAGATGCAGCCAACCCTGGCTGGGATGGTCTTGCATACCGGGCACATACAGGGCCACCCAGGCATGGCTGGCGTCCGCACCCACCAAACGGGTCTGGCCGGGCAAGGGCTGTGTCAACAAATACCCGCTCACATAGCAGGCAGACTGCCCCATTTGACGCAAGCCTGCGATCATGATGTGGGCAAAGTCTTGGCAGACCCCCCGCCTGAGTCGCAGGGCGCTGAGGGCCGGGGTGTCCACCATGGTGCTTTGCTTGTCATAGGTCAGTTCGCTGTGCAAGCGGTGCATGAAGGCCAAAGCGGCTTGTGTCAGGGGCCGATCGGCAGACAGGTCTGTGCGCGCCAAATCTGAAAAATCCGGGTGCTGCGGCACCCTGGAAGAAGGGTACATGCAGCGTCGGGCGATGATGGCGGATGGGTTGGAGGTATGACGCAACTGTTCAATGGCCTGCTGGCAAGTGATGGCCGAGTGGGTGTCGGTCAAAGTCCGGGTATCGACCCGCGTGCGTGCCACCACCCGCAGGATTTGATGGGCTTCAGACAAAAACCATCTGGTCAGTTGATTGCCCCAAAGGTCAGTGCGAGTGGATTGATCGCCCAAGCCGGGCACTGGATCGATCTCGATGCGGTGCGACAGTACATTTTGGGTGGGCTCGGTGCAAGGAGAGAGATGGGCCAGATGGTGCGAAGATTCGACCCGCTGGCTGTAGCGATAGACGGTTTCGTGAACGATGGACAACAGCATGGTTCAGGCAGGCCGCAGGTGTGGCACTGAGTTCAAGGGCAGCGAGGCCGATGCAGGGCCAAGGCAAAACGCCGAACCCTGTCCTTGCGGGGTCATCAAAGCCAGGATGCGCCAAGCCTGGCCCCCGGACCATTGCTTCTGTAGGGTGTAGCTGGCCCCGTCCTTGCGCATCTTATGGGCCCAGGCCGATCGTTGTATGTCGCTCAGATCGTCGACACGTTGTGGCGCAAAGACCGCACGCAAGCCGTCATCAGGGTAGGTGGGGTGTATCCAAAGGTCGGCACCCCGACGCAGGATCTGAGGCCAGACCTCAGGTTCGCCGCACCACCAACTCTCCACCGAGGGCAAAGAGAGGTCTTCGTGTAAGGCTTGCTGACACAGAGAGGGCAATAAACCCAGCCATGCCGGGGAATCCAGAAACGCCAGCCCGGGAGGGTTGAGCAAAAGCACTTGGCCGCATCGCAACACCTCAAACAAGCCTGCAATGCCTTGGTCCGGCTCACAGGGTTGTTCCAGGGGGTCCAGGGTGTCATGACCTTGCAAATTGACCAGGCCATGCACCACTTTCAGACCAGACCCGGTTTGCAGAAACAATTGTTGATGCCGCACCAGCAAATCGCTGGCCCGGGCAGAGCTGATGCCCCCGTGCGCCACGCTGCCTGGCAGCCAAGTCCACTCTGGCTGTGATGCGGGCCTGAGCACCACCCAATGGGTGGGCTCAGGCCCAGAGGGTGGCCAGGCCTGCTGCCAATGGTTTAACCATTCTTGAAACATGGGGTCGGATTGCAGGGAGGGCCAGGGCAGGGCGGCCCGGCTGCTTTGCGCCAATACCCACCACGCGCCAAGTGGGTCACAAGCGATGTCAAAGGACATTACACTGAGCCAGCGCGACCCCAAAGGTTGCAGCCCATGCAACATGGGCATGTAATCACCATGGCCCAAAGTCAAGGCAGTAGGCAGGGCCCAATGAAATGGGACCGCATCAGGTGCATAGACCTGACGGGCCAGGGCGTCCAGCAAGCGCATGCGTTGCCAAAGGCCACGGGTGATCAGGCCCCAGGTTTCGGGCCCGACGCCATCTGGTCTGGCGGGTTGTACTGCGCTGGCTTGACTCATGGGCAACTTGTGTAAAAACACCTCTGATCGATCAATGGCTGACATCCGCTTCGTTGCGATGTGTAAGCGATTGTGGCATCCGCCCGAATTTTTAGGCACTTTCACAGGGCAATCGGCCGCCTCACCAATTCAAGAGGGCTGAGTGGGTCAAGAGGTGGGTCACGCCGAATCGGATTGTAGAACCCTTCCATGCGGTCAAAGGCTTCAGTCTTGGCCTCTTGCCGCGCCATTTCTCAGAGACCCGATCTTCAGCCTAGGCGCTTGCCGCCATAATGCGGTTTTGATCTGCAACATCGATCATTTAGGGGGGACGCCATGTTCATTCGCCTGCAGCCATTGGCGCGTCGCGCCGCACGAATCGCCCTATCTCTGGGGGTCGCAGTGTCCGCACCGCTTTGGGCCCAAACTGCCACGTGGCCGAGCAAACCCGTGCGATTGATCGTCGGTTTCCCGGGCGGATCCACGCCAGACACGGCCGCGCGCGCCCTGGCCGAAGGTCTGTCCAAGGCCTGGGGTCAGGCCGTGGTGGTCGAATCCAAGGTGGGGGCCGGTGGCAATATTGCCGCCGATTTTGTGTCGAAAGCCAACGACGACCACACCTTGGGCGTGGTGATCAATGGCAACCTCACCACCGCCAAACTGCTCAACCCGAAACTGAGTTACGACCCCACCAAAGACCTGTTGCCGGTCAGCCTGATCGCGACCGCCCCCTTGCTGCTGGTCTCGACCGCTGATATGCCGACAGGGGCGGCATGGGTCAGCGCCGTGCGTGCCGCTGGCGATAAACTCAGTTATGGTTCGGTGGGCATTGGTTCGGTGGGTCATCTGGGCATTGAGGTGATCAAATCTGCCATCGGCGGCACCGGGGCCGTGCATGTGCCCTATAACGGTAACCCGGCGGTCATCACCGCCATGTTGAGTGGACAAGTGCAAATGGCCCTGATGCCACCCGCGGTCGCCATGCCGCAAATCAAGGCCGGCAAATTGCAAGCGGTGGGATTGACCGGTCCGCGCAGTGCCATGGCGCCCGATCTGCCTTCGTTGAGCGAGGCAGGCGTTCGGATCAGTCCGCTTGAGGTGTGGGTGGCGTTGGTGGCACCTGCCAGCCTGAGCCGTGTCGCGCAAGATCGACTCGCGAGTGACCTGCCAGCCTTGCTCAAAGAGGCCGACACCCGCCAACGCCTGCTGGCGGGGGGCTGGGAGCCCATGGGCAGCAGCAGCGCCGCGCTGGCCAGTCGGGTGCGCGACGAAACCAAATTGTTCGGTGACATCATCTCAGCGCGTGGCATACGCCTCGAGTAAGTCCTGCATAAGAGATCGTGACGGCCGCTGACAAGCGGCGGGCGCTTTCATCGACGGACCATGTGCCGCTACCATGATCTGCCTGTGCCTGCTGGGGCGCACGCCGTCATTCGCCAAAGTTGAGCGGCAGGCCGACGTAGTTTTCTGCGATGGTTCGCGATCCAGACGCGCTGTGTGTCAGGTAGTCCAGTTCGGCCTCTTGAAACTTTTGACCGATCTCGCCTTGATCCGGGAACCTGTGCATCAGGCTCGTGAACCACCAAGAGAAGCGCTCGGCGCGCCAGATTCGGGCCAGGCAGCGAGCGGAATAGTGGTCGATGCCGACCTGCGATTTTTCCACGCAAGCCTCGATCAGGGCGTCGGAGAGGTACTTCACGTCGGTCGCTGCGAGGTTCAACCCCTTGGCGCCGGTTGGCGGCACGATGTGGGCGGCATCTCCCGCCAGAAACAAGGTGCCAAAGCGCATCGGCTCAACCACAAAGCTGCGCAGCGGGGCGATGCTTTTCTCTATGCTGGGCCCAGTGATCAATTGCTCTCGCGCTTCAGGGTCCAGGCGGTGGCGCAACTCGGCCCAAAAGGCGTCGTCAGACCATTGCTCGACCTGGTCCGTCAGTGGCACTTGAAGGTAATAACGGCTGCGGGTGTGGCTGCGCTGTGAACACAAGGCGAAGCCGCGCGGGCTGTTCACGTAAATCAGCTCTTCGTGCACCGGTGGCGTGTCAGAGAGCACGCCCAGCCATCCAAACGGGTAAACCTTTTCAAACTCCTGGATCGATGATTTGGGCACGCTGCTGCGGCACACGCCGTGAAACCCGTCGCAGCCCGCGATGAAATCGCACTCGATGGTGTGTTTTTGACCCTCTTGGCTGTAACTCACGCTCGGATGCTTGGTGTCAAAGCCATGGATTTGGACGTCGACCGCTTCATAAATGGTGGTCAGGCCAGCGGCTTGGCGCGCCGCCATCAGATCGCGCGTCACTTCGGTCTGCCCATAGACCATCACCTTTTTCCCGCCGGTGAGCCCATCCAGATCGATGCGGTGGCGCTGACCTTTGAACAGCAGGTCAAACCCCGTGTGCACCAGGCCCTCTCGTTTCAGTCGTTCGTCGACCCCGGCTTGGGCCAACACGTCCAGCGTGACCTGTTCCAGCACGCCGGCACGGATGCGCCCCAGGACATAGTCGGGGCTTTGGCGCTCAACGATCACGGCATCGACACCCGCCTTGTGCAACAACTGGCCCAGCAACAAGCCCGAAGGGCCGGCACCCACGATCACCACCTGAGTTCTCATGATTCACATCCTTTTTCAATGGGGGTAGATTAACGCTGGCTTTGATCTCGCACAAAGCCCATGACGAATCCTTGCACACGCCATAGAATATTTGCACGATGATCGTGCAATTCAAACCCAAGCCGTTCCATGAACCCATCTGATTGGATAGAGGGCATGGCACGAGGCATGTCGGTGCTCGAGTGCTTTGGCACCGAGCGCCAACGCCTCAATGCCACCCTGACCGCGCAGCGCACGGGGCTCACGCGCGCGACCGCGCGTCGGCATTTGTTGACCTTGGCACACCTGGGCTATCTGGAGAGCGACGGCCAGTTTTTTTGGCTCTCTCCCAAGGTGCTGGGTTTTGCGGGCAGTTACTTGTCCAGTGCGCGACTGCCACGCGCTGTGCAACCCGCTCTCCACCAACTCAGCCTGACCACGCAGTTGTCCTGTTCAGTGGCTGTCTTGCAAAACGACGCCGTCATCATCGTCGCCCGTGGCATTTGGCAGAGCCCTGAAAGCTTTGCACACAGTGGTTCCAGTGTATTGGCTTATGGCCTGCACGTGGGCACCCGTTTGCCGGCCCACGCCACATCAACGGGGCAAGTGCTGTTGGCCAACCTGTCTGCGGCGGCGCTCAAGGCCTGGCTGCAAGCGCATCCACTGAGTCGGCTCACGGCACATACCGCCACCGGGATCAGCGATTTCAAGAAAAAGCTCAAGCGCGTGGCTCAGCAAGATTACTGTCTCGCCGTGCAAGAGCACGAATTGGCGGTCGACGCGCTGGCGGTGCCCTTGCGCAATGTGCAAGGCGAAACCATTGCCGCCCTCAATTTGGTGCGCTCTGGGGCCCGGCCTGACGCGCCTGACCTGACGTCCCGTTGGTTGCCTCTGCTGCAAAAAACAGCACAAGATTTGAGGGCGCTGATTTGAAATACCTCACATGCAATAGAGCGGGACATTTCCTTAATCAACCAACGCAAAAGGCCAGGTTTGAAGTCTTTAACCGGGGTTGCATGTGAGTGTGGACATCATCCGAAAAATTGCGCTTGGCTTGGCCATGGCATGCGTACACGCCAGCATCTGGGCGGGAGAGGTCAAAGTGGCGGTGGCGGCCAATTTTTATGCCCCGATGAAACGGCTGGCCTTGTCGTTTGAGCGCGAGTCCGGACACAAGCTGACCATGGCTGTCGGCTCGACCGGGCAATTGGACGCCCAGATCCGAAACGGGGCCCCTTTTGATGTGCTGCTGGCTGCAGACGTCGACACCCCCCGCAAATTGGAGCAAGACGGCATGACCGTGACTGGTTCCAGATTCACTTACGCCACAGGGCGGCTGGTGCTCTGGAGTCGATGGCCCAAGCAAATCGTGGCTGTGGGTGACGCTGTGCCCGCCATGCCAGCCGGTCGCTTGGCCTTGGCCCAGCCCAAGCTGGCCCCTTATGGCGCGGCCGCCCAAGAGGTGCTGGAGCGACTGGGTTGGTGGCAGACCCTGCAACCGCAACTGGTTTATGCCGCCAATGTGGCGCAGGCCCACCAATTCATAGCCACAGGCAATGCCATGTCGGGCTTCATCGCCTTGTCGCAAGTTCAGGAGCAAGGACAGATCAAAGAAGGGTCAGCCTGGGTCGTGCCCGCCTCCATGCATCGGCCTTTGCGTCAGGAGGCGGTTTTGCTCAAAACCGCAGAGTCCAACCCGGCGGCACTGGCCTGGCTGAAGTATCTGCAAAGCGAACCGGCGCGCGCCATTTTGCGTGCTTTCGGGTACGAGGCTTGAACATTCAAGCAAATGATTAAATCAGATGCTATGATGCCTGCGGTCTCGTGTTGAAAGCGGTGATTGGAGTTGACATCATGAATTTCGGTTTGACAAGCGAACAATTGGCCATGCGCGACCATGTCAGGGCCCTGCTGGACAAAGAGTGTTCGATGGCCTATGCCACCCGTTGTGATGAGTTGGGACAACCGCCCCGCGAGGCTTTCAAAGCGCTGGCCGATCATGGCTGGTTGGGTCTGATTGCCCCGCAAGAGTATGGCGGGGTCAGCGGAAGCCCGACCGATCTGGCGGTCTTGCTGGAAGAAACCGGTCACCATTTTGAAGAATTGGGCCTGTGGCTGTTTCGCAGCTACACCTTCGGTTGTTACGCCATTCTGAAAAATGGCACTGAAGCGCAAAAGAAATTTTTTCTGCCCAAAACGGTCAGCGGCGAATTCACCTATGCCTTTGCCCTGACCGAACCCGATTCAGGCTCAGACGCCGCGGCCTTGCGCACCAAAGCAGAGATCGACGGAGACCATTTCGTCATCAATGGCCGCAAGCAATTCATCTCGGGGTTTGACATTGCCGATTACGCCTTGGTGGCCTTGCGCACCAGTCAGCAGGCTAAAAAGCAAATGGGCATCAGCACCTTGCTGGTAGACACCCGTACACCTGGCATTGAAGCCAAGCGCATCCCCACGCTGGGCCAACACAGCATCGGCACCACCGAGGTCACCTTCACCAACGTGCGCGTGCCGCGCACGGCATTGCTCGGCGAGTTAGACCACGGCTGGGCGATCTGCGAAGACACTCTGCGCTACGAGCGACTGTGCCTTTCCGCCGCCCGAATTGGGGCGGCCCGTCAGGCCTTCGAGTTGGCGCTGGACTACGCCAAGACCCGGATGCAATTCGGCAAGCCCATTGGCAGCTTTCAAGCCATCCAGCACAAATTCGCCGACATGAAGGTCATGCTCGACACAGCCCAAACCATGTTGTTGCGCTACGCCTGGTTGATGGAGCAGGGCCAGGCCGAGCGCGGCGACACTGCGGTATTGAAGTATCTGATCGGCGAGACCTACAAAACCATCTCTGACCAGTGCCTGCAGGTCTTGGGTGGCTATGGTTATTGCAACGAATACCCCATGCAAAGGTATTTCAGAGACGCGCGATTGGCCACCATAGGGGGTGGCACCTCTGAGATTCAGAAAAACATCATTGCCGGTTCTTTGGGTCTGCGCTGATCTGAGGCCTGTTCAAGCGCCCATGGCACTCAGGTCTTCATCATGGGGCCCGAAATCCGGCCGCCGCAAAGGTGACTAGGCGCTCCAGGGCCTTCTCCCAATCACGGGTGTTTATTTTTTCACCAGACAGTGATTCAATGCGCCCGGGTTGGGCCATGGTGTAGACCATGCTGCCCAGCAAAAAGTGAAAGCGCCAGTGCAGTTCCTCCGCAGACAAATGGGACAAAGCCCGGGACAGGGCCTTCAAGGCCATCTGACTGGACTTGTTGAAAGTTTTGTCCAGCACGCGGCGTCTGACCTCCTCACGCTCAAAAGCGAGTCGGGCCCGCAACAAGCGAAACGAATCGCCGTCGGCTGAATCTTGCATCTCCAATGCAGGGCGCAGGAAAGCATACAAGATGTCTTCGACCTCTGCTTGCCCATGCCGATTGGTTTTCAGGGCCGACAGCAAGCGTTCTCTTTGCTCGGCAATGGGCAATGCCCGCCGCTCGAATATCCGTTCCAAAACTGCGATTTTGGAGCCGAAGTGGTAGTGCAACGCCGCGCTATTGACCCCCGAGTCGGTGGTGATCTCACGCAGGCTGACACCATCGATGCCACGTTCGCTGAACAATCGTTCAGCCGATTGCAAAATACGATCGGGGGTGCTGGCTGTGGTGCGTGCGCTCTGAATTTTTCGGGGCATGCCAAATCCTTGCGGGTTGGAAAAATTCGACGGTCATCGAAGCGGGGCAGGGAATGCAGGTCTTGCCGCTGGTTCAATCATATGATTAAATCATATGTCTGAAAACCCCTTCCGCTTGACCATGTCCACCTTCACAGACAATTTACAGATGGCGCGCGACGGACATGTGGCCGTGCTGACCCTGAATCGCCCGCAGGCGATGAACGCGATTGATTTGGATTTGCGTGCGGCCTTGCACGACACCCTCGATGCGCTGCGACATGACCCGCAGGTCAGGGCCGTCGTCTTGACCGGTCAAGGTGAGAAGGCATTTTGTGCCGGCATGGATTTGCGCGAGTTTGCACGCCTGATGGCCGATACACCCCTGACCGAAATGCGGCGTTTCAGGTGGGACAAGGGCGACGGTCTGGCCCAGTTTGACAAGCCCCTGATCGCCGCCGTTAACGGATTGGCCATTGGGGGTGGTGTGGAGTTGGCATTGGCGTGCGACTTTTGCATCGCCAGTGAGCAGGCCAGTTTTGCCTTGGCCGAGGTCAGCCGGGGCTTGATTCCTGGTAACGGTGCGACCCAACGCCTATCGCGACGGGTGGGTCAGGCACGGGCTTTGGAGTTGATCATGAGCGCCCGCACCGTCTCAGCCGCCGAAGCCCTCAGCATCGGTCTGGTGGAGCATGTGGTTGCCCTGCCGCGTGTCTTGCCGCTGGCCCTTGAGATGGCGCACCGCATCGCAGCCAATGCGCCGGTGGCGGTTCGCCAGGCCAAGGCCGCTGTCACCCGGGGCGCCGATCTGACATTGTCTGAAGGCTTGCAACTTGAGCGTGACTTGGCCACCTTCGTTTACACGACCCAAGACGCCAAAGAAGGCCCCAAGGCCTTTGCAGAAAAACGTCCGCCTGTTTGGAGCGACCGATGAGTACCCCCATGAATTTGTACAGAACCCTTTTGTTTGCCCCGTGTTCGAGGCCCGAGTTGATGCTCAAGGCGCAAGAGGGCCAAGCCGACGCGCTGATTTTTGATTTGGAAGATTCTGTGCCGCTGCAATCCAAAGCGCAGGCCCGAGAAAACCTCCGTCAGATTTTGGAACTGGGGCCTAAAAAACCCTTTTTCCTGCGACTGAACCATCCGCAGGCAGGCGATAGTCTGGCCGATTTGGCCGCCTTGGGCGAGCGCAATATGGCGGCCCTGGCCGGGGTGATATTGCCCAAGGCAGAGCGCACAGGAGACATCGAACAATTGTCCGTCTGGCTCGAAGACTTGGAGCGCCGTTGGGGCACGCAAGCCGGGCGCTTGCGTGTGCTGCCCCTGGTGGAGACCTGTTTGGGCTTGCGCCACACCTACGATCTGGCCAGTTGTTCTCCCCGGGTGTGCGGCGTCTCTTTGGCCAGTGCTGAGCAGGGCGACTTCATGGTGGACTTGGGGGGACACTGGACACCAAGCAGCGCGGCCCTGATGTACCCTCGCAGCCAGATGGTGGTCGATGCCCGAGCCGCTGGCTTGTCGTGGCTGGTTGACGGCGTGTTCATGAATCTCTCCGATGCCCAAGCCCTGGAGGTCGAGTGCCGCCTGGCTCGTGAACTGGGTTTTGTCGCCAAGATGGCAATCCATCCCAGTCAGGTCGAGGTGATGCAACGGGTCTTCACGCCCAGTCAGGCCGAGATCGATCACGCAAAGGGCTTGTTGGCGGCATTTCGAGAGGCCGAGGCTCAGGGCATCGGCGCAGTTCGCTATCAAGGCTTGATGGTTGATTACGCCAATGTGCGTTTGGCCGAGCGAACCTTGGCTTTGGCCCAAGGGTCACAGCCATGATGTCCAGCGCCTACGCGCCTTTGCGCCATTTGGGCGATATCGAAGCCATCGAAAAAACCCCGCTCGAATCACGCATCTCCCGCTGGGACTTTGCCCTTAACCTGATCGACGGCTGCCTCATCCACCCTCAGCGAGCCGCTTTGCATGCCACCCGGCTCGGAGAAGTGGACGGGCCATTACAGACCTGGAATTTTGCCGAACTGGAGCGCCGTTCGGTGCAGGTGGCCAATTTCTTGCGGCAACAAGGTGTCGGGGCCGATGACGCAGTGGCCATCATCAGTCCCACAGTGCCAGGTTTGTTTGCCGCCATGATCGGCGGCTTGTTGGCGGCCAAGCCATTCCCCATCAATTGGATGCTGGAGGCAGACCCCTTGCGCGACCTGATGAGAGAGAGCCGTGTGGCGGCGGTCATTGCCCTGGGTCCGACCGAGGGGTTCACGATCTGGGACAGAGTGAAGGCGGCGGTGGCCGGTCTGCCGCGGCCCGTGAAGGTATTCACCTTGCATGACCCGTTTGGTCCTGTCCATGACAACGATTTGTTGTCTATGGCCGAAGCCTATGCGGGCCATCTGGCATTCGACCGACCGGTGGCCCAGCGCCGTGATGTCGCTTGTTATGTGCACTCGGGTGGCACCACAGGCCATCCCAAAATTGTGCGCATTCTGCATGGGGGCATGGTCTATCGCCAATGGGCGGCCACCTTGGGGCTGGCCTTCACCCCCAACGATGTCGTCCTGTCCGATACCCCGCTGTTTCATATTGGCGGCCTGCTGGTGCGTGGACTGGTCAGCACGGCCAACGGGCACACCACCGTGATCCCCAGCATGCACGGCGCGCGCGACAAGCGCTATATGGCCAACTATTGGCGCTACGTCGAAAAATTCGGGGTCACACAAATTTCCGGGGTGCCGACCACGCTGGCTGTTTTGGCCAAGCAACCACCTCAGGGCGAGGACATCTCTTCACTGCGTCCGTTTTTTGCCACCGGATCCACCGCCATTGCCCCCAGCATCCAGGCGCGCATCGAGCAAATCACCGGGGCGCGCACCATGCAGAGTTATGGCCTGACCGAAAACACCAGTCACGCCACCCTCGATCCACGCGACGGCCCGATGCGCCCCGGATGTTCGGGCTTCAGGGTGCCCTACATGAAAATCCGCATTTGCGAAATGAGCGATCAGGGACGCATCGTCCGTGATTGCGGCCCCCATGAAATTGGCATGGTGGTGTTGGGGGGGCCTGGCGTGGCGGGCGGCTATCTTGACCCGAGCCAGAATGAAGGGGTGTTTTTACCTGACGGCTGGCTGGTCACGGGCGACCTCGGCAGCTTGGACGAAGACGGATACATCCGGATCAGTGGCCGCAAAAAAGACCTCATCATACGCAGTGGTCACAACATCGAGCCTCGCGTCATAGAAGAAGCTTTGTTGCATGCCCCTGCGGTGGCGCTGGCCGCCGCGGTGGGCAAGCCAGACGCCCATGCCGGCGAATTGCCGGTGGCCTATGTGCAGTTGCATCCCGGGGCCTCTGCCACCCCAGAAGAGCTGTTGCAAGTGGCCATGGCGCACATCCCGGAGCGGCCCGCGGTACCCAAAGAAATCATCATCCTGGCGCAGCTGCCTTTGACGGCGGTGGGCAAGCCACAGAAACACCTCCTGCAGTTGGATGCAGCTCGACGCGCCTTTGCCGATGCTTTCTCAGGGGTCCAGGGTGACTTTGGCTTTGAAGTCGAGATCGCCGGGGGTGGCTTGTTCGTGCGGGTGAAGGTGTCGTCTGCCGCACCCGATTGCCGACATCGTCTCAAAGAGATATTGTCCACCTATGCCATTCGCTCCGAGGTGATCGCCGCATGAAGATTTTGGACATTCGCGAAACCAGCGTGGCCTTGCAAAGCCAGCTGCGCAATGCCGTCTTTGATTTCAGCGAGATGACCACCTCGGTGGTCGCGGTATTGACCGATGTGGTGGTAGCCGGGCAGCCCGTGGTGGGCTATGCCTTCAATTCCACGGGCCGCTACGCCTGTGGTGAAGTCATGCGCAAGCGCATGATTCCTCGTCTCTTGCAAGCCGAACCGCAAAGCCTGCAAGACCCGCAGAGCGGCCTCATCGACCCTGAGCGCGCGCTGGCGTGCATGATGCGGCGAGAAAAGCCGGGTGGTCACACCGAGCGATCCATTGCGGTCGGCACCATCGAGGTGGCCCTTTGGGATGCCGTAGCCAAAGCCGAGAGGGCACCGCTGCATGTGGTGCTGGCCCGACGGTACAACGAGGGCCGGGTACCGACCCGGGTGCCCTGCTATGTGGGCGGTGGATGGTACGCGCCTGATAAGGGGCTGGCCGATTTGCAAGCCGAAATTCGCAGCCGCCTTGATCAAGGCTATACCACCATGAAAATCAAGGTCGGGGGTGCCAGTCTGGGTGAAGATTTAAGGCGCATCGAGGCAGCCCTCCAGGTGCTCGGCGATGCCAGTCGTCTGGCCGTCGACGCCAACGCAGGTCTGCGGCCTCAAGACAGTCTCGACTACGCGCGTGCGCTGGCACCGATAGGCTTGCGCTGGTTCGAAGAGCCCACAGACCCGCTCGATTTCAGCCTAATGGCCGACTTGGCGGCCCGCTATCCGGGTGCACTGGCCACTGGCGAAAACCTGTTTTCCACCCAGGATGTCCGTAATCTGTTGCGCTTTGCGGGCTTGCGACCCCGGCAGGATATTTTGCAAGTCGACATTCCCCAATCCTATGGTCTGGTGCAGTTCACCCGCACATTGCAAGTGTTGCGAGAGCATGGTTGGTCACCGTCTCAGGTCTTTCCGCATGCGGGCAATCTGATGACACTGGCCGCAGTGGCCGGTTTTGGTTTGGGCGGGTGCGAGGCTTATCCTGGCGTGTTTGGCGTGTTTGCCGGTTTCGCCGACGATGCGCGGGTGGAGGACGGGCAGATCACCCTCTCAGACCGCCCCGGCATCGGCTTCGAAGGCCAAAATGCCCTATATGCGCTGATGAAACAGATGGTTTGAACCGAACTAAGAGGAGAAGTGGATGAATGACATGTTAAAAAATGCGGGCTTGCGCCGCAGACCCTTGTTGGCCCTGGCCGCGGCGAGTTGGCTGGCCCCGGCACGGGCCCAGTCCAACTGGCCCGACAAACCTCTGCGGGTGATTGTGCCCTTTGTACCCGGAGGGCCGCCCGATGTCGTGGCCCGTTTGATCCAGCCTCGTTTAAGCGAGTTGTTGGGGCAAGCCGTCTTGGTCGATAACCGCGCCGGGGCCGGTGGCAACATAGGCGCACAGGCCGTGGCGAAATCCGCCCCGGATGGTCATACACTGATGATCACTTCTTCGGCCTTGGTGGTCAACACCCAATTCCCGGAGTCGGGCTATAACGCCGAACGCGATTTCATGCCCGTCACCATCGTTGCCTCGCAACCCAATGTGATCGTGGCCCATCCCAGTCTGCAGGTCAAAAGCTTGGCCGAAGTCATCGCCATGGCCAAGACCACGCCCATGGCGTTTGCCACGCCTGGCAGCGGCACCACGCCGCACCTCACCATAGAGAACCTCTTCAATATCGCCAACAAACTCAATATGACCCCCATTCATTACCGTGGGGCAGGGCAAGCCGTGGGAGCCGTGGTGGGCGGAGAGCCCAAATTGGGGTGCATGGCCATGACCGCACCCTTGCAAAACATCAAAGGCGGCAAACTTCGGGCCCTGGCGGTATCGAGTGCCAAGCGTTTGCCCATCTTGCCCGATGTGCCCACGCTGGCTGAACTGGGCTACCCCGATATGCTCGACTACACCTGGGTCGGTGCCTTTCTTCCAGCCGGTACCCCGGCTTCGGTTCAAGCGCGTTGGTACGATGCATTGTCCAAGGCGCTCAACACTGCAGATGTGAAAGAGAAACTGCAAGCCATGGCCTTTGACGCCTTATTGGAGTCACCGGCCAAAACCGGAGAGTACTTGCGCGCTGAAATCGCCCGCTGGGGGCAGGTGGTCAAACAAATCGGCTATAAGCCGGAATGACAGGAATTCAATCCCATGAGTGAGAACACAAAAATCCAGGGCCAGGTGCGACGCATCGTGACGGGTCACGATGAAAATGGCCTCTCGCATGTCTCTGAAGACCGCCTGGCCCCTTCAGTACACACCAACCCGAAACGGGTCGGCTATTGTCTGACCCAATTATGGATGACCGATGAGACACCGGCGCGCGTGGACAACGGGCCTGACCCCACTTCACGCCCCTTGAAGCTGGAGCCGCCACAGGGTGGCACCGTGGTGCGCATCATCGAATTCGGGCCTGAAGGCGATTGGATTCAGAAGATCGATACCCAGGACGCCAAGGTGGCTTGGGGGGCCTTGGGAACCCAGACCGCGGGTACCAACACCAGCGGAAAAGCCAAACACCCCTTCATGCACCGCACTCAATCGGTGGATTACGCCCTCGTCCTCGATGGTGAAATCACCCTGGTGCTCGACAAAGAAGAGGTGTTGATGAAGGCTGGCGATTTTCTGGTGGAGCGTGGCACCAACCATGCCTGGGCCAATCGTTCTGGCAAGCCCTGTCGCATGCTGTTTGTGCTGATCGACGGTACTTTTGACCCAGCCATCAGCCAGCACTTCGCCGACATTCCACACTGACGGGTGCGTTAGCGAGATTTCTTCGGTCTGCGCCTGGGGGCCTGTCTTGCGCTGCTGTCACCGCCCATCAGGGCCAGCACCTCGGCGGTGCAAGCGGTGTCTTGTTGGGCCATGCCCAAGGCCATCGCGGCGGTGTACACAGACGCACAGGTCTGAAACAGCGGCACAGGGCAGTGCACTGATTTGGCCATATCGCCAATGACCTGCATGTCTTTTTGCCAAACCTCAACCTTCATGGTGGGTGGGGTGTAATCGCGCGCCAGCATGAATGGTACCCGTGAGCGCATGACGCCCGTGCCCAGCACAGGGCTGTGGCCGAAGTGTTCGAACGCAATCTTCGGGTCCAGGCCCATTTTTCGGCACAAGTTCACCACCTCGGCATAGGCCACGTTGTAAATGGCCACCAGATGATTGGCTGCGTATTTGAGCTTGATGCCAGATCCCAGCGGGCCGATATACGGTGCCATATCGGTGAAGGCCGAGAAAATGGGGGCCACTTTCCGGCAAGCTTGACGAGGGCCACTCACATAAATCGTCCACGCACGGTCTTGCATCTGGTTGGCGGTGCCGCTGATCGGACAATCCAGCATCAAACGGCCTTGCGCTTTAAGTGAATTGGCCGCTTGCATCTTATCGGCCAAGGGCAAGGTGCTGGTGTCGATGATGATTTGTGAGCCCCCCACGCACGGGGCTAGGGCCAAATCGTCGATCACGCTGGCCAAAGCGTCACTGCTGGCCACCGAGATCATGACCACATCGGCCTGGGCGGCCACTTCGGTGTTCGATGCGGCCACGGTCCCACCGGCTCGGCGCAAGCGGCGTCGGGCCGGGGCCGAAACATCGTGGCCGATGACCTCAAAGCCATGCCCGATCAGGGTCTCGGCCATCAGCCCCCCCATGATGCCCAGTCCGATCATGCCGATTTTGCGCAAAGGGGTCTCAGGCTTCATGGTGCCGCCAGTCAGATGCAAGATTCAATGAAAATGTCCGCTTATTTCACCTCGGGCAGGACCAGCGGGCCGGTACCGGCCCAGCGCTCCAGATAGAGGTAGATCACCGGCGTGATGTACAGCGTGATGACCTGCGAGAAAAGCAAGCCACCGACCACGGCCACACCCAGGGGCATGCGCAGTTCCGCACCGGCCCCCAAGCCCAGGGCGATGGGCAGGGCCCCCATCAGTGCGGCAAAGGTCGTCATCAAAATCGGACGAAAACGCAGCACACAGGCTTTTCGAATGGCCTCTTCAGGGCTCATGCCTTGTTCGCGCTGGGCCACCAGCGCAAAGTCGATCATCATGATGGCGTTCTTTTTGACAATGCCGATCAACATCAATATGCCGATGGTGGCGATCAAGGTCAACTCAATCTTGAAGAACCACAAGAAAATCAGGGCCCCAACCGCTGCTGAGGGCAGACCAGCCAAAATGGTGATGGGGTGTATATAACTTTCATACAGCACCCCCAGCAAGACATAGATCACGGCCAATGCGACCAGTATCAGGATGAGCTGACTGTTCTGTGAGCCTTTGAAGACCGCCGCATCGCCACCATAGGAGGTGATGATGGAGGAGGGGAATCGCAGTTGCTGGCCAAACTGTTCAATCTTGCTTGTGGCCTCACCCAGTGCCACACCCGGCGCCAGATTGAAGGAAACCGTCACCGATTGCAATTGACCCTGGTGGTTGACTGCGGTGGGGCCCACGGTGCGATTGATTTTTACCAGGGTCGATAGCGGCACCACTTGTTGAGTGGTGCGCGATCTCACATAGATCTGGTTGATGGCGTCTTCAAACTGGCGAAACTCGGCCGGCGCCTCCATGATCACCAGATAGCTGTTGGCCGGTGTGAATATGGTCGAGACTTGTCGGTCACCAAAAGCGTTATAGAGGGCATTACGGAGGTCTTGGATGGACACCCCCAGCGCCCCTGCCTTGTCACGGTCAAACTGGACATTGGCTTGCAAGCCACGCAGTTGCGTGTCACTGGTGACGTCGCGGAAAGACTCATCGGCCCGCATTTTATTGATGAGTTGAGTTGACCACTCGGTCAGGGCGTCCGCACTCACGCTTTGCATCACGTACTGGTATCTGCTTTTGGTGACTTTGCCACCCAGGTTCAGGTTCTGCACAGGCCGCATAAACACATTAAAGCCCGGGTAGCGCAGTTTTTGACGCAAGCCTTCTATGACCTTCTGAATTTTGTCCCGTTCCGCTTGCGGCTTGAGCACGATGAACATGCGGCCATTATTGAGTTGCTGCGGGTTGTTCGGCGGTGAGCCTATGAAAGAGGACACATAGGCCACATTGGGGTCTTGGCGCACAATTTCAGCGGCCCTGGCCTGCAAGCGAGTCATTTCTTCGAAAGAAATGTCCTCAGAGGCTTCAGTGATGGCTTGAATCTGGCCCAGGTCTTCTTCGGGGAAAAAGCCTTTCGGGCTGATCATCGTCAGCCAGACCGTCAATCCAAATGTCAGAAAGGCCAAGCCCAGCACCCAGCGACGGTGGCGCAGGGCGATGTCCAGGGTGTCGGCATACGCGTCCAGCACGGCTTTAAAGCCGCGTTCGAACAAGCGGCCAAACTGGTTTTCATGTTGGTGATCCGTATTGGCAGCGGTCAGGAATCGGCTGCACAGCATGGGCACCAAAGTCAGCGACACCAGGGCTGAGACCAGCACTGAGAGCCCGACCACCACGGCAAACTCATGGAACAGCAGTCCGATCACCCCCGGCATGAAGAAGATCGGAATGAACACCGCCACCAGCGAGACCGAAATGGAAAAAATGGTGAAGGCCATTTCTTTCGATCCCTTCAGCGCGGCTTCCAGCGGAGCCATCCCCTCTTCAATGTGACGCATGATGTTCTCTAGCATCACGATGGCGTCGTCAACCACCAGGCCCACCGCCAGGGTGATGCCCATGAGTGAAATATTGTCCAGGCTATAGCCCAAAGGATAGAGCAGGGCCACGGCGCCGATCAATGACACGGGCAGGCTGAGCGTCGGGATGATGGTGGCCACCACATGGCGTATGAACACCAAAATCACCAGAATCACCAGGGCCATGGTCAGGGCCAAGGAGATCTTGATGTCATGGATGGCTTCGCGGATGGAGACCGAGCGGTCGTTCAGGGTGAGCAATTGCACCGAGGCAGGCAATTGCGCCTGAAACACGGGAATCAGCGCACGTATCTGGTCAATCACCTCGACGGTGTTGGCGTTGGGCTGGCGTTGCACAGAAAGGATGATCGATCGGTCACCGTTGTAGCTGGCCGCCGTCCGCACCGACTCGTAGCTTTCTTCCACTTCAGCCACATCGCCCACGCGGATGACGACGCCATTGCGGTTGGTGACGATCAGTTGGGCAAAGTCTTGCGCCTTGTAAAGCTGTTTGTTGACATTGATGGTCAGCAGTTGTTTGGGGCCATCCAGTATGCCCACGGGGGTGTTCGAGTTGCCTGAATTGATGGCCGTCAACACGTCGTCCATGGTCAGGTTGTGCGAGGCCAAGGCCTGTGGGTTTGCTCTGACCCGAATGGCGAACTTCTTTTGCCCGTTCACGTTCACCAGCGCCACGCCATTGATGGTCGAGATGGTGGGGGCGATCAGGCTTTCGGCAAAGTCATTGAGTTCGGAAAGATTGAGCGAAGGAGAATTCAGCGCCACGAACAAAATCGGTGCGTCTGCAGGGTTGACCTTTCGGTACGAAGGGGGCGTGGTCATCTCGACCGGCAACAAACGCTGGGCGCGCAACAGTGCCGCCTGTACGTCCACGGCCACCAGATCGATGTTTTTGTCCGAGTTGAATTCCAGGGTGATGCTGGTGGCCCCCAGAATGCTGGTTGAGCTGATGACGCTGATGCCATCGATGGTGGAGAATTGTTTCTCCAGCGGCAAAGCCACCGAGGCCGCCATGGTTTCCGGGCTGGCGCCGGGGAACTGTGCGGTGACGCTGATGACCGGCGTGTTGTAACTGGGCAAGGCCGCAATAGGCAACTGCAGGTAGGCCAGCCATCCGGCCACCACACAAGACACACTGAGCAGCACGGTCATGACCGGCCGCTGGATGCACAACTGTGGCAGATTCATTTTTTCTCGCCCGCAGGAGTGATGATCCTCACCTTGCCCCCCGGGCGCAGGTTTTGGCGGCCATCCAGAACAATGCGGTCTTCAGCCGAGATGCCCGTCACCACCAGGGTCTTCTTGAACGCATAGACATCCTTGACAGGCTGGGGTTTGACCGTGTTGTCCTCTCCCACCACATAGACAAACCGACCATTGACCGTGGTCACCACTGCCTCAGGGGGGATCACCAGGGCATCTTTCAGAACACCCAGCGCCGCGCTGACTTGCACAAATTGCCCGGGCCAAAGGTCGCCCTTGGGGTTGGCAAACCTAGCTTTGACGCGGATGGTGCCACTGGCCGCGTCGATGGCGTTGTCCACAAAATACATATCGCCTTCCAGGGTTTGACCGGTCGCGGGCACGGTGGCCTTCACCTTGGCCTTCTGTTCCGAGGCATGGCTGGCTTTCAGACGCGCATATTGGCTTTCGGGCAGGCTGAACTGGATCGCAATCGGGTCGACCTGAGTGATGGTGACCAAGCCGGCAGTCGCGGGTTGAACCAGGCTGCCGGGAAACACATTGATGGCACCCGTGCGTCCCGAGATTGGGGCCCGTATGGTGTTGTAGCCCAGGGCTACTTCGGCCGCCGCCACGGCCGCTTCATCCGACTTGACCAAGGCCCATTGGGCATCGCGCTGGGCCGTGGTGGTGTCCAAAGCGCCTTGCGAGATGAAATTTTGGGCCCGCAACTCACGCGAGCGATTCAATTGCCGGTCTTGGTCTATCGCCAGTGCCCGGTCCCGGGCCAGGTTGGCACGCAGTTTTTCAATATTGGCCAAGTCATTGCGTTCATCGAGCAAGAACATCGCCTGGCCTTGTTGAACCATCTGGCCTTCTTTGATCAGTACCTCGCGCACCAGATTGGAGACCTGGCTGCGCACCTCGACCACTTTCAAAGGCGTCACGCTGCCATTGACTTCCACCACCAGAGGGGTGTCGGCCACTTTGGCCTGAATCACCGTCACGGCCTGCTCGCCAGGGCCAGTGCGACCTTTGGTCTCTTCAGTTTGAAATACGCGCCAGTAGATTGCAGCGGACAATCCACCCAGCAATGCCAGCGACAAGATCCACCGGCCTGGGTTTTTGATGTTCATGGGTTCCTTTCACGCCTCGCTCTTCTGGCAGGGATGTCTTAAACCCTCTCATGCTACCCGCAAAGGGGCTTTTTGGCATCATGTAAATCACTGAATAGACCTATAAAACCCTCGACATTAAAGCCGATCAAATGTAAATATATGTATCAGGCTCGGTGGGCACCGGCTTCTTCACGATTGAGACATTACTTCCCCTTGTCCATGACGGCGCAAAAGGGTTATTCCGTATGTTGATGATTGACTGATCAGTTAAATTGTTCACTCAAAGGAGAATGTCATGGGGCAAATAGGGTCGGAATATTCGCAGGGCATGGAATTGTTGAGCCATTTGCCCAACCAGGACCGGCCCGCGTTCAAGATGGCTTTGCATGAGCATGAAGGGCGATGGTATTTGTACTGTGCGCACTTTTGGCACAGCGGTTGGTCCATCACCGACGTCACCGACCCGCGTCAGCCTCGGTTTGTGAAGTTCATCGAAGGACCGCCCAACACCTGGACACTCCAAGTCCAGGTGGCCGATGGCCTGATGATCACTTCCATGGAACGCATTCCGCCCGGTTGGGGAGGCGACCCCGACGGACCTTATGGTGAGGGGTTTTACATTTGGGGTTTGGCAGACCCTGAAAACCCCCGTCTTTTAGGACATTACAAAACTGGTGGGGGTGGCACCCACAGAAATTTCTACGACGGTGGCCGATTTGTGCATGCCACGGCGCTGCCCGAAGGCTACGACGGACACATCTATGTGGTGGTCGATATCAGCGACCCCGCCGATCCGGTCGAGGTCTCGCGTTGGTGGCGTCCCGGTCAATGGTTGGCTGGCGGGGAGCCGGGGGTGCCTTATGGCACCTTGCTGCATGGCGGGGCATTTGTCAAAGGCGATCGGGCCTATTTGCCCTACAGCGCCGGCGGGTTTGTCATTCTGGACATTTCAGACATACGCCAGCCCAAGCTGGTCAGCGATTTGCCGTTTTCGCCTCCTTTCCAAGCTTATATCGCTGTGCACAGTGCCATTCCATTGTTAGGGCGACCACTGGTCATCGTGAATTCAGAAGCCATTGCCGAGCAGGGCAATGAAGACCTCGGCTACGCGGGCATCGTGGACATCAGCAATGAAAAGGCGCCCCGCCTGATCTCTCTTTTCCCGCAACCCGAGCCACCGGCCGAATGGGGCATCTCCAATTTTTACCAAAGGCCCGGGCGATTCGGGCCGCACAATCAGCATCAATGGCAAAACCAATCCATTTTGTGCCACGACGAAAACCTGGTGTTCCTGACTTATTTCAACGCCGGTTTGCGGGTGTACGACATCAGCGATGCCCGTAAACCCAAGGAAATCGCCTGCTATATCCCGTCAGACCCGGAGGTTCGTCTCGGCCCATTGCCCAAGAGTGGTTTGGTGACCCAGTCTGAAGACGTGCTGGTCGACGCCCGAGGCCATATCTATGTGTCTGACAAAAATCGGGGCGTTTGCATCTTGCGATTACAAGACTCGCTTTGGCCGAGACGGGGGTAAGTGGGGTGTGCGACTACAGCCATTCGGGCTGGCATTGTGTCGCTGGCGCCTTGCAGCCTGAGGGCGTGTCAGGCGCCCCCATGCAACAACCCTGTCCCCAGTGCGCCACTGAGGCCTTTTTAGATTTGGCGTGGCTGCGTGCCCAACGCATCAATGCCAGTTGTGAATGCTTCAATTGCATGCCCAGAACCGGTTTGGGCACCGCCGGTTTCAAAATGGCTCTGGAGGAGGCATTGCGTCGTCATTCGACAGCGGCACAGCGCTGGATGCGTGAGCGAGAGGTTTTGGCACCCTGAGTTCCGGCACGCGCATCAGTTCAGCATGGCCACGCGACCCAGAGTATGGCCATGCCGGATCGATAGATGCAATTCCGGCACTTCGCGCATCGATACGGTTTGGGTCACGATGGGTTTGATTTGCCCGTCGCGTATCAGGTTCAGGGTTTGGCCAATCTCCGCCAGGGTCACATACCTCGAAGAGTGGATTTCCAGTCCCCTGTGCAAGATTTTTTGCGGGTCAACCATGAAACTGGGGTCTTGTCCGTAGACGCCTGCCGGGCTGGATCCGACGATCACCAGGCGGCCGCGCACAGCCAATGCGGCCAGAGATTGCTCCAGCGTGCTGCGGGAACCCACCACATCGATCACGGCATCCACCCCTTGCCCATGGGTCGCTGCCAGTACTTGCTCGGCCATCGGGCCCTGGGCCACATCCACACACTCATAGTCTCCGACCGTACGGATGAAGGCCATGCGCGCATCGCCTCTGTCGGCCGCCAGCACGCGTGCGCCGCACAGGCGGGCCATTTGGATCATGTGTATGCCGACCCCGCCAGCCGCACCCACCACCAGGACTGTGTCGCCAGGTTTGACTTTGGCCTCTTGCACACAGGCATGGTAAGGGGTGGCGATGGCATCCGAGCCCACGGCAGCGTCCACGTCAGAGACCCCGTCAGGAATGGGCACGAGATTGCGCTCAGGCAAGGCCACTTGCTGCGCATAACCCCCATCGATGGCCTGTCCGACCTGACCCGGGGACGCCAGACACAGGGTCTCGCGGCCAGAACGACAGTGACGGCATAGGCCACAAGTGAGGTAAAAATGATTGGTGACGCGCATGCCCACAGTCAGGTGCTTCACCGCAGTTCCCACTGCCGTGACGCGACCTGCGATCTCATGGCCCGGTATTCGCGGGTATTGTTTGACCCGCCCTGGCGTGGCCAACAGATTCACCACAGTCAGACCCACGCCACAAGCTGTTACATCCACCAGCACATCGGTGGGCGCCAAGACGGGCGTGGGCATTTGTTGAAGTTTCAAGGGGGCGTCAAAAGCCGCCATCACCAATGCTTGCATTTCAGTCCCAGTCAGGTGGTTTTAGTCCAGTTCAATCCCGAGTTGGCGTCCCAGCATGCCCCATTTACGGGCTTCGTCGCGCATCAGTTGGGCAAATTGTTGCGGGGTGCTGCCCACGGGTTCATTGCCACCTTCGGTGATCGTTCTGGCGACTTCCGGTTTTTTCAGTATGTCTGAAATGGCCCGACTGAGAACTTCCACGATATCGGGCGGGGTTTTGGCCGAGGTCAAAAAACCATACCAGACCACGGCCTCATAGCCGGGCAAGCCGGCCTCACTGATGGTGGGCACGTCGGGGGCCAAAAGTGATCTTTTCTGCCCAGCCGTGGCCACCATGCGCAACTGCCCGGATTTGACCAATGGCATGGAGGTGAAAATATTGGCCAAGGCAAACTGAATTTCGTTTTGTAACAAGGCCAATGAAATGGGCGCGACGCCTTTGTAAGGAATATGGTTGGTCTTGATACCTGCCATGGCATTGAGCTGCTCGGTCATCAGGTGCGGGGCGCTGCCTTGACCTGACGAGCCATAGTTCAATCGGTTGGGGTTGGCTTTGGCATAGTCAACAAAGTCCTTGAAAGTTTGTATGGGCAGTTTAGGGTTGACCAGCAACACAGTGGGCGATTGCACGGTCAGCGAGATCGGTGCAAAGTCCTTCAAGGGGTCATACGGCAGCTTCTTGAACAGCTCCGCACTCATGGCATGCGTGGAAAAAACCGTCAGCAATGTGTAGCCGTCACCTGGCGCTTTGGCCGCCAGATCGGTACCCAAAATGCCCGATGCCCCAGGCCGGTTGTCGACCACAAAGCTTTGCTGGAAGCGCTCGGTCAGGTGCTGAGAGATCAGGCGGGCGATGGCGTCAGATCCACCCCCGGGGGCCAGCGGCACAATGATGCGAACCGGGCGTGTGGGGTATGCACCTGAAGCCCATGCGGACTGCTGGGCCGCAAAGCCACCGATGGCGAGAGCACCTAAAGTTTCGATGCACTGACGACGTTTCATTGACTCACTCCTTGAAACACAAATCAAACCCATGTTGGGAAAAAATGGACCATGGTTCCATGTCCAGTTTGTCATGAACCCGACCCTTGGTGCACCGTGTTTTCCCCATCAGGCGCCCCAAGTTGAACGGACAAGCTTCCAGAACAACATCTATTGACATCACCACAAAGGAGTGATGCAATGGCTTAGTGAGTGATCGATCAATTCACATGGGTCCGTCCTTCCGGGGCGCCCCAATCTATACAAGGAGACAAGCACATGGCCAGCGAACCGAACGTTTTTTTTCAGCGCCGTCGACCTTTGCTCAAAGGCATTCTGGCGGCGGGTGTTTCACCCTTTCTGAATTTGGCACATGCCCAGTCCAATGAGGTGCTGCGCTTTGGCGTCGCCGATCCGCTCACCGGCCCTAATGCCATATTCGGCCTCGATCAGATGCAGGCCGTGCGTTGGGCCGTAGAAGACATCAATGCCGCGGGCGGTGTCAATGGTCGCAAGCTTGAGGCCATCATCGTCGATCACCAGGCCAACCCGCAGGTCGGGATCAGCGTGGTGGAACGCCTGATCAGCGTGGACAAGGTGCCCCTGGTCATCACCGCTTTCAGCAACGTGGTCCGGGCCGTGGCGCCTATTGCCAACCGTGAGAAAGTCTTGTTGCTCAGCGTGGGCGCCAATTCACCAGACATCAAAAACCTGGGTGATTATGTGCAGACCACGTTCCCCTTGGCCGATGTCGATATGCGGGCCTTGGGCAAATACCTCTACGCCAAGTTGGGCAAGAGGAGGGCGGCGGTGCTCTTTGTCAACAATGAGACGGGTATTGAAGGTGCCAAAGTGCTGCGCCAATCCTTTCTGGATTCAGGCGGACAAGTGGTGGCTTATGAATCGTATGAAGCCGAGCGAGCCGATTACACCGGCTTGGTGCTGAAGGTCAGGGCGGCCAACCCCGATGTCATTCATATCCACAGCGTGATCCGTGATTTCACCGCCATCGTCGCTCAATTGCGGCAGCTGGGGTCGAATACCCAGGTCACCAGCTTTCAGACTTCATTCAATCCCCAGATGATCAAGGAATTGGGCAAGAGTGCCGAAGGCATCATCGTCACCGCATTGGCTCCGAGTATGGAGGACAACAAAAACCTGCCCGCTTATCTGGAGAGATGGACCAAAGCCTACAACCGTGAGCCCAATGGCTTGCCATACACCCAGTTCTTCTACGATTCGGTGTACATCGTGGCTGCGCTCTACAAATATTGCCTGAATAACAAAATACCTCTCACCGGAGAGAATTTGCGCAAGGCGCTGGTTACCATCAAAACACTAGAGCTTCCTCTCACCAACCGGGTCACTTTCAAAGACGACCGCTCTGTGGAGTCGCCCACTTATTTCTGGCAAGTCAAAGACGGAAGGTTCCAGGTCATAGGCAAACAGGAATAAGTTCAGCCACACTGCCCTTCTTTTTACCATCAGGCGCCATACATTTTGGATTCATCCTTGCTCATCCAGTTGGCCTGGACAGGCCTGGCCACTTCCAGTTTCTATTGTTTGTCGGCCATTGCTTTTTCGCTGATGCTCAGGGTGAATCAGGTCTGGAACTTTGGCCAGGCCGGCCTGATGGCCATTGCCTTCTACACCATGTTCGTGTGCATGCGCTGGCTCGATGCCCCCTTGCCCATCGGCATCGCCATGGGTTTGGCCGCCACGGTCGCGGCAGCCATGGCTTTAGAGCGTTGGGGGTTTCGTGTGCTGCGCCAGCGCAAATCGAACACACTGACTTACTTTATCTTCACCATCACGTTTTCCAATTTCCTCATTTACTTGGCTGAGCTTATTTTTGGCACCGAGCCCAAATCCCTGGTTGAGCAGATCATCTCGCCAGTGATCATGATTGAGTTTGTGGCCGTCAGCCATTGGGATCTGATGGCGGTTGGGCTCACTGGCACGCTGGTTTTGGCGCTCTATCTATATCTCACCTACACCCCCACCGGCCATGGCCTCTTGGCTGTTGCTGACAACCCCGAATTGGCCGAAGCCTATGGCATCAACAGTCGAAAAGTCTATCTGGTCTCCATGTCTTTGGCGGCTGTGCTTTTGGTGGCCTGCATGTTTTTGTTTGGCACCAAAGCCGCTCTCTTTCCATCCACACCCTTGACGCAATTGTTGATTTACAGCGTCATTGCCACCTTGCTCGCTGGAATGGGCAATATCTTTTCAGCCGGTTTAATGGCTGTTTTGCTCAGTCTGATTCAGGCGTTCAGCATATTGGTCATCGAATCGAGGTGGCAGGCCATGGTGGCTTATGTGCTGATTTTTGTGGTCATTCTGATTTTCCCACAAGGCGTGATGATGCACCTGGGGGCATGGCGGAAATGGTTCCAGCGATCACAGCCCTCGGCCCAATGACCCTTTTATGACGACATGATGGAACTTTCGCGATGACCTATGTGTACACGATCGCCATTCTGACCGCCATCAACGTCATTCTGGCTTGCAGTTTCAATTTGATCCTGGGTTATGGGGGCTTAATGAGCGTCGCACACCCGGTGTTTTTTGCCCTCGGCGGTTATTCTTCGGGTTTGCTGGCGATCTGGTTTGGTTTCCCAGTGCCTGTGGCCATTATTTTTGGCGTTCTCTTTGCGGCCCTGGCCTCTGCTTTCGTCTCTTTTCCTGCATTGCGGGTCTCTGGTGATTATCTGGTGATTGCCACCTTGGGCTTTCACCTGGGCGTCATCCACATCATCAACAATGTGGAATTCACTGGAAGTGCCAACGGCCTGAGCCAAATTCCTTCCATCATCGACGGGGAGTATCGTCGCCCCCTGTTTTTGCTTCTGGTCACATTGATTGCCGGGGCGTGCATCGCCATCATTCATTTATTGATGCGCAGCCCCTATGGTCGCGCCGTCACGGCCATGCGCAACGATGAGGTCTCTTTTGAGTCCTTGGGCCGCAATCCGGTCAGAATCAAAATGGTGATGGTCGCTTTGGGCAGTGGCATGTCCGGTTTGGCTGGGGCCTTGTATGCCCATTTTTACCAATACCTCACCCCTGAACAATTTGGTATTTTTTATACGGCGGTCATCCTCACCATGGTGGTGGTGGGCGGTGTGGCGACCACCTGGGGCCCCGTGCTGGGTGCGGTCATTCTGACCGTGTTGCCCGAATTGGTCCGATTCCTTGATTTGCCCATCGCTGTCATGGCCCCCTTGCAAGGTGTGATCTATACCTTGCTCATCATGTTCTTCATTTTCTGGCGTCCGCAAGGTTTGTTGGGCGGTGCCAGGGCAGGCGGAGGTCTTGAGTCATGGTCGGCACCGAAGTCATGAACCAGGAGGTTCGAACATGACCGAGATCTTGCGCATTGAAGGCCTCAATAAGCGATTTGGCGGCATCGTCGCCGCCAATCATATTTCTTTGGTCCTTCATCCTGGTGAAGTGGTGGGCATCATCGGTCCGAACGGTGCGGGTAAAACCACCTTGTTCAACCTCATCACCGGTGCCTTGCCCAAAGACAGTGGTGAAATTTTTATGCGGGGACTAGCGGTAGGACATTTGCCCACTTATGCCCGCATCACCCATGGCATTGCCCGCACCTGGCAAAACAACCGTTTGTTTGCCAGTCTGTCATTGCTCGACAACTTGATCATCGGGGTCAAGCATTACCCGGGCGAGCGATTGTTCCAACTTTGCTTCAGGCCCAAGTCCATTCGAGCCGTGGAAGAAAGTGCGAGAGAAGCGGCCATGAAAGCGTTGGCCATCGTTGGCTTATCGCATCGAGCGGATGCATTGCCTTCCGAGCTATCGTATGGTCAACAAAAACTGGTGGCTTTGGCCAGGGCCATCATGAACGATGGGCAATGCTTATTGCTCGATGAGCCCATGGCTGGGGTGTCGGGTCAAATATTTGACCGCATCAAACAAGTCATCCGCGAGCAACGCGATGCCGGTAAAGCCATATTATTGGTAGAGCACAATATTTCTTTTGTCAAAGAGGTCAGCAATCGGGTGATCTTCATGGCCAGTGGCACCGTCCTTGCACAAGGTCCGCTGGATGAGATGCTGGCCAATCCTCAATTGACCGAATTGTATTTTGGCGCCACAGCGCCCGCAAACCCTTAAGTCAGTGCCAAATGTTGTTCGAAATCTCTCATCTGACGGCCCGCTACGGCACCTTGACCGCCTTTGAGGATGTGTCGTTTCAGATCCCTGAGGGGTCGAAGGTGGGCATCTTCGGTCATAACGGTTCAGGCAAATCAACCTTGTTGAAATCTTTAATCGGCGCCGTCTCCGATGTGTCGGGCCAAGTCTGGTTCAACGGACAAGCCATTGTGCCCGGGGCCACCCACACCAATGTCAACCTGGGGCTGGGTTTTGTGCCTCAGACCAAAAATGTCTTTCCCAGCCTGACCGTGGAGAAATGCCTGCAAATCGCGGGCATGCAAAATGACTCTGCCCATTTGAGCGATGTGCATGAGATCTTTCCCATATTGAAAGAGCGCCGCTCACAAATGGCCGGCTCGCTCAGCGGCGGCCAACAGCAACTGCTTGCTGTCGGCATGGCTTTTATGCGCAAGCCCAAGGCCATCTTGCTCGACGAGCCGACGGCGGGTCTTTCGCCTTTGGCCGCTCAAATGGTCATGCGCAGTCTGGAGTCCATACACGCCAAATTTGGCACCAGCGTGATCATCGTGGAGCAAAATGTGAATTTGGCACTGGCGATGGTCGAGCGAGCCATCATCCTTAAAACCGGCAAGATGGTGGTCGATTCACCTTCGGCAGAGTTACGCGCTGCCAACCGCCTTTGGGAATGGTTCTGAGACCCGGTTTCCTCAGGCCTGCTTGAGTTCAATCAGGGTGCCGCCCGTGCGCCCCGGGTCGAGGAACAGAATTTCTTTTCCGCTGGCACCCACGATGCAGACACCACGCCCTAAAACCCGATATCCCTTGGCGGTCAATTGCGATCGGGTTGCGGCCATGTCCTGTACTTTGTAACACACATGATGAATGCCACCTTCCGGGTGTCGATCAAGGTAGTGATTGATGGTGTGATTTTCAAGCACATCTTCAATCGGCGACTGAGGGCTGATGGCCTCTATCAGCTCTATTCGGGTGTTCGCCATTTGCACAAACACCACCGCGATCCCCTGATCAGGCATGCGCTTGGGTTCAGACACTTCAGCCTGCAGCACATCGCGGTAAAACTGGCTGGCCTGCGCGAGGTCTTGCACGGCAATACCGATGTGGTCAACGATGAGTTCTGGCATGTTGTCGGTGTTCAAGGTCGTTGCTCACTCGATGGCGATGGCTTCGATCTGGATGTGCGCATCCGGGGTCGGGCCTGGGCCATGAACCAACACCACCTCCATCGCAGGCAAGTGCTCGTTCGAGATGAATTCGGCTCGAACCGTTTCATAGGTGCGCAGGTCCGCTTCGTCACGCAAATATACGGTGGTTTTGACCAATCGCTCAAACCCCGACTGACTCTGCTTGAGTACCTTGCCCAAGGTATCCAGTGCCGCCCAGCATTGTGCGGCCAGACCGGGGCTGGACTCAGAGGCCTCCAGGGCCCGGATCATGGCGCGGGCTTGTGCAGGCAAATCACTGGCATTTTTCACCAGTCTGCCATCAGAGTCCAAGCCCACGATGCCCGAGCAAAACAACAAGGGGCCGGCTTGAAGAGCGGCCGGGGCATGAAACGGTGCGGCGCATGGCCACGTCACCCGGCGGCGTTTGAGCGATCCATTTTTGGGTGCGGCGGTCAATTCAATTTCAATTCGGCACCCTCGATGACCCACCTCATTGAAACCCGTGACGCAAAGGGTTGGCTCGCCATCTGGAAAGTAATGGCGGTGAACGCGATGAAATGTGGCGAAATCTTTCAGGTCACTCAAATAGACATTGGCATGGATCACATCGGACATGCTCAAGCCGCGTTGCGTCAAGGTTTGCGACAACTCATGGTAGACATACCAGGTTTGGGCCGCGATGGGGCCGTCGCGACTGTCCGGATGGCTTCTGCCGGTGGCCAGAAATCGGCCTTCCGGCGGGATGTCGTCGAAGGAGTTCACCAGCGGCTTGCCTGGTTCTGCGGTTTTGATCGCAATGTGGCCAGCCGTGAACAAAAGCTCTCCCGATTTAACGGCTTGGGAATAATGCGAGGCCGAGGGCAGGCGCTTGTCGTTCACCGGGTTGACCACCTCCCGGGCGGGGAACACGGGGTTTTCGCCAGGGGCGACGGCAATGCCGTCGATGCCGATCCAACCCTTGGCCCGCCCACTGATGCTTGCCACGCCCAACCCGCTGCTGGGGGCCGGAGCGACTTGCCAATGTTTCCTGATCTGCTCATAACACGGGAAAAACCGTTTGTCTTGTTGCCAGACATGTTGGCGCAACAGTTGGTCGCCATGTGAGCCCGCGGCTTTCAAGACCAGATCGACGCACTCATGCACTGACCACGAATCAGATGACACCTGGCCTTCGAGTTCATCCACCAAACCGAAACCTTGTTGTTTGGTTCTTCCTTCAGCGGGGATGTCATTGAAGTGTTCCGGGTGAGCGCCATTCATGCCGGCACGCACGCCTGACATAAACACCAATCCGGCGCTTTTGGTCGCCAAAGGGTAGGGGGGAAAGGCGGGGCGGAGTTTGGGGTGGGTGATGCGCTCAATCGCATGCGGCATGAGGGTCTCCTGTTATATATTTTTGTAAACATCCTTGGTCAGGATGCCATGCTTCAATCTATCCCATCAATGCCCCCAAGTCAATCCATCACGCACCTTTTTGAGCAATAGATCAATAGCGCGACGGGTTTGACCTAGACAAATTCTCAGTGATTCAATTGATACATTGATCAATCAAAGGGTATTTCCTATATCTAATCCATCTGACTGCGCTCACCATCAGCAAATCCTGCTTCCATCAAGGAGATTGCAAATGAGAAGTTTTCGCAGCACTTACCTGATCCCCAGTCTCATCGCCCTGTTTTCTCTCGGCGTGAGCCAGAGCGTCGGCGCCGAAAAAATCACCGTCAAAATCGGCTCCGGGCATAGCCCCAGCTGGCATTTCATTGCCTTGACCCAGAATCAGTTCATTCCTGAAGTCAAGAAGCGGGTGAAAGAAAAAACCGGGCACGAGATCGAGTTCATCGAAAACTGGTCGGGCTCATCGGTCAAGACCACCGAAGTGCTGGAAGCGGTGGAACAAGGCGTGCTTGATTTTGGTGTGTTTTGCATCTGCCACGAGGCCCAAAAACTGGCCCTCAACAATTTCCCCATGTATCTGCCTTTTGGCCCCAGCAACCCGGAGTTGTCGGTGCGGGCCACACGCAAGGTTTATGACGAAACCCCTGAATTGCCGCGTCAATTCGACAAGTATGGCCAGCGCCTTCTGACCTTGATCCCTTTCGAGCCCTACAACCTGGTCTCCCGTTCCGCCATGCAAAAGGCGGCTGACGTGAAGGGCAAGAAGGTGGGGGCCGCGGGCCCGAATGCGTTCTGGGTGTCTGAAGCGGGCGCATTGCCTGTCTCGGTTCCTGGTCCGGACATGTACACCTCCTTGCAAACGGGTTTGATCGATTCAATGATCATTTTCCTCAGTGTGATGGATTCGCTCAAATTGTTTGATGTGGCCCCCAATTTTGTGGATGTGGCTTTCGGTTCCATGACCGTGACTTCTTTGACAGTGAACCAGCGCCGCTTCAACCGCCTGCCCAAAGAAGTGCAAACCATCATTCTGGATGTGGCCAAGGAGATGGAAGCGCAGGGCGGCAAAGTGACCCGTGAATTGGGTGAAAAAACCGTCGCCGCCATCAAGGCCAGGGGCGTGAATGTGGTCACCGTCAGCGAGCCTGAACGCAAAGCATGGGCCGAAATGCTGACCCTGGCCCCCAGAGACATTGCCAAAAAATTTGAAGCCGAAAACAAACTGCCGATGACCCAGGTCATGAAGGCCTATATCCAGGCGACAGAGGCTGAAGGCTACCGTTGGCCCGTCAAAGCCAAGCTCGATTGAACCGGGTCACCGCCGTGAACAAGATCATCCACGCGATTGATCGTTTGGCACAGGCCATGATGGTGGCGACTGCATTTGTCGCCTTCGGCATGGCTTTTGCCATTCTGGTGGAAATCTCTTGCCGTTTGTTGGGCATCAAATACTACGGAACGGCTGAGCACATCCGGAATTTGCTGATCCTGATCGTGTTTTTGCAACTCCCCTACGCCGTGCGGGCCAAAAGCATGTTGTTTGTCGATATTTTTCAAAACCTCATGCCCAGGGGTCTGCGTCATGTCAACTACAAGATGTGTGCCTTGTTGGGCGCCGTCTTTTTCGCTCTGCTGGCCTATGGGGCACTCGATCCGGCCATCCGTGCCTGGGTGGATCACGAGTATGAGGGCGAGGGTGTGGTCGATGTGCCTGCCTGGCCTGCCCGATTCGCCGTGGTCTGCGGCAGCGCCATGACAGCCTGGTTTTATCTGTTGCGCATCTTGGGGGTGGAAACCCAGTTGAAATTGCCTGCCCGTCAGGAAGTTTGAAAGGCAAGTGAATTTCATGGCTGAGTATCTGCACCTGATCATTCTGGTTTTGTTGATTGCCTTGGTTTTTCTGGGGGTCGAGGTCGCTGTTTCTCTGGGCTTGGTGAGTTTGGTCGCGATGTGGTTTTCCACTGGCGACATAGAAATCACCCTGGCATTTTTGAGCAACACCGCGTATGAGGCATTGCGCGACTATGTGTTTGCCGTCGTGCCATTGTTTTTGCTCATGGGCGAATTCATCGCACGCTCAGGCATCGCTTTTGACATGTTTTGGCTGATCGACCGAGGTCTGTCCAGGTTGCCGGGCCGGTTTGCTTATGCCACTGTGTTGGGCAACGTGATTTTTTCCTTTGTCTCCGGCACCAGCCTGGCCTCTGCGACCACCTTCACCTCCATCGCCTACCCACAGATGAAGCGAGCCGGGTATGCAGACCATTTCTCGCTGGGCCTCATCAGCGGCAGTGCGTGTTTGGGTATGCTCATTCCGCCCAGTCTATTGATGGTGGTCTGGGGCATCCTGACCGACATCTCCATTGGGCACCTGTTCCTCGCGGGCATCATCCCCGGCTTCTTGCTGGCGGGCATGATGATGATCTATATCGCCGTGGTATCTGTGGTCAGACCGCATGTGGTGGGGCACCGGTTGCCAGCATCAGCCCGGGCCGATTTGAGCTCTAAGGCCGATGAGCGACCTGCGCCCAGCCTGTTTGATTTGTGGTTGAGCGGCATTGGTCTGGCAGCCATCGTGGTGGGTGCATTGGGCGGGATCTGGGCGGGTATTTTCACGCCCACCGAAGGGGCCGGCATGGGAGCCTTGGTGGCCTTGGCGGTGGGGCTGGTCAAGGGGATGCGACGCGCTGAGGTGGTCGATGTGGTGTTGACTGTGGGTCGCGTGGCGGTGCCATTGATGATCCTGGTGTTTGCCGCTCAACTTTATTCCAGAACGCTGGCCATGAGCGGGATGGGCAATCAGATCCAGGCCATGATCCTCTCAGCCGAGTGGGGTGTGGGCATGACGGTCCTTTTCATGGTGGTCATTTGGATGGTGCTGGGCATGTTCATCGATTCGATTTCGATCATGCTTCTCACAGTGCCCATTTTCTGGCCCATTGCCAAAGCCCTGGGCATGGACCCCCTGGCATTTGCCATGATCGGTATCCTGATCGTCGAGGCGGGCCTCTTGACACCTCCCTTTGGCATGGTGGTATTTGCCGTCAAATCTGTGGTGCCCAATCCCAAGGTCACCATGGGTGAGATTTTCAAAGGGTCGACACCTTTCATGCTCTTGCTGTTGCTGGTGTCGTTGCTGATTTACTTTTTCCCGCCTCTGGCCAGTTGGCTGGCGAGCTGGATGTGATATGGCCAGACACAGGAGTCAAAGATGAAAGCAATGGTGGTGAAGAATTGGGGTGACAAATCGGTACTGATGGACAGGCCCGAGCCCAAACCCGGCCCGAGAGAGGCGGTGCTCAAAGTGCGTGCGGCAGGGGTGGGTTTGACCCTTCTGAACATGCGCAATGGCAGTTTTGGGGGCGAGGCCCCGCGCATCATGGGCCATGAGTTGGGGGGCGACATCGTGGAAGTCGGCTCTGACGTGACAGAACTCAAAGTGGGTGATCGTTGCGCGGTCTATTTTTACCTGACCTGTCATCGTTGTCGTTGGTGTCGTGGCGGGCGGGAAACCCTGTGCGAAGCGTTCAAAGGTTTTGTTGGCGTGCATCGCGATGGCGGCTACGCAGAGTATGTCAGCTTGCCGGTGGAGAATTTTCTTCACATCCCCGAGGGACTCAGTTACGAGGCTGCCGCCATGGCCACCGATGCCGTCAACACCAATTGGCATTGCATGAAAGAGCGCGCCAAAGTCAACCCTCACGACAACGTGCTACTGATTGGTGCCGGCGGTGGTGTGGGAATCCATGGTGTGCAGGTCGCCAAAGCCTTTGGGGCCAGGGTCATTGCCATGGATGTGTCAGAAGAAAAACTGGCCTTGGCCAGCCAATGGGGCGCCGATGAGGTGATCCATGTCAAAAAGGAAAAAGACCTGGTCGCGGCTGTGAAGCGCTTGACCGATGGCCGCGGGGTAGACGCCGCCGTCGACTATGTGGGACATGCCCAGACTTTTCAGGTGGCCTATGACAGTTTGACAACCTCCGGGCGGGCAGTGGTGATCGGTGTCGGAAAAGGTGATATTCAGGTGCCCACCCGGCCCCTGATGCTGACCGAAAAAACCATCACCGGCTCCAGGCATTCCACCCGCACCGAACTGATCGAAACCATGGAGGTCATGGCCCGTGGCTTGGTCAAACCGGTCATCGGCATGCGGCGGCACTACACGGAAGTAGAGACGATCTTTGACGAGATAGTGGCTGAGAAACTTTTGGGGCGGGCCGCACTGACCTATGACTGACCCGGCACACCTGCCTCGTTTGAATGGATGGCGCTGGCGATCAGCACGGCATTGGTGCCGCCAAAGGCAAATGAGTTCAATATCACATGCCTCAGTTTTGACTCAAACGGCCTTGTACTGTTGACCAAAATCCGATCGGCGCTGATATTCATGGGGTCGCCAATTCACTGGGCCGATGCTAAGCTCTGAGCCAAGCCCGTGCTTTCATCAGGAAGGGGGCAGAGGAGAATGTTTTGACAGCAGGACTCGTCACCGAACTCGACCGTCATGGCGTATTGCGCCTGACCTTGCAACGCCCCGATAAAAGCAACGCCTTGAACAGCGCCATATTGCTCGCCCTCCACGAGGCGGTGCAACAAGCAGTCACCGATGATCAGGTACGCCTTTTGGTGTTGTCGGGGCAAGGCAAGCATTTTTGTTCAGGCGCCGACACCGACGCACCGCCCGACGAAGTCAAATCCAGACCAGTCAGGCTGCATCAACTCTGTCATGCCTTGTATCTGTGCCCCAAGCCCATACTGGCCCAAGTGCAGGGCGCGTGTCTGGGGGCTGGGGTGGCCATGATTGCGGGCTGCGATTGGGTGGTGGCTCACCCCGAATCCTTTTTTTCTTTGCCAGAGGTGCGACTCGGTTTTCCTCCAAACTCGCTGCTGCCTTATCTGACACGCGCTGTGCCGGCCCGTCAACTCATGCCACATGTGCTCTCGGGTGCACGCTTTGATGCCCAACAAGCGCTGGCCATGGGCTTGGTGCATCGGCTTGCCGATCACGATCAGGCCCCGGTCTGCATGGCTCAGACCATCGAAGATATGCTTTTGGCCGCACCCCTGGCTCAGGTGGCGGTCAAAGCGGCCTGGCGCGAACTCGAACACCAAACGCCTACCTTGGCACTCGTCGAATCTTTGCAAGATCGGGTTGACCTGCAAAAACTTAGCCCTGAAGCTTTAGAGGCCCGGGCTGCCTTGAAAGAAAAGCGACGTCCCAATTGGCTGGTCAAGTCCGGGCCAGATTGAATCACCGGATTTGATGGCTGGTGAAAAGGCCAAACCATCCGCGTGTCAGACACCTGTGTGACGGTCTTGCGATTTTCCCCATGGTCAAAATCGCTGCCATGGGCCATGATCAATCCGCTCAAAGCTTCAAGGAGTACCGACATGAAACGTCGCCTCATCGTTCGTCAATTGCTCACCACTCCGGCCCTTTTGGCCTGCTGGCCTGCCTGGTCGGCCCCGGCCCCCAAACCCGCCGGTTTTCCTGTTCGACCCCTGCGCATCGTGGTCCCGTTTCCACCCGGCGGTGCAGCCGACATTTTGGCTCGGCCATTGGCCCAGCAACTCAGTCAGCGCATCGGGCAGCCCGTTTTGATCGACAACAAGCCAGGGGCCAACACCGTGATCGGTGCCAACCATGTCGCCACCTCTGCAGCCGACGGCTATACCCTGTTGATGGGCAGCGAGGCTGGTTTATCGCTGGCCGCCGAGTTGTCCCAGATCACCAAGATCGAGGTGCCCTACAAGGTTGAACGCGACTTTGTGCCCATATCCCTTTTGGGTCACTATGGTTCGCTCATGACCATCAACCCCGATGTGCCAGCCAAAAACTTGCAAGAGTACATCGAGTATGCGCGCAAAAATCCGAAAAAAATCAACTTCGCCTCTTTCGGCCTCGGCAGTCAACCCCACATCATGATGGAGACCCTGAACCAGATGGCGGGCATCGACACGGTACATCTTCCGTACAAGGGCGTGGCCCCGGCGACCAACGATTTGATCGCCGGCCATGTTCAGGCCATGATCTCTGCCCCATCGACCCCGCTGCCACATGTGCGTGACCAAAAGTTGCGCGGCCTGGCCTATTCGGGGGCCAAGCGTTTGCCCGAGTTGCCCAACGTCCCCACTTTTGCCGAGGCTGGTCTGCCCAGTTTCAATCCGCGCGGCTGGTTTGGCTTGGTGATGGCCAGTGCCACACCCGAGCCGGTTCGTGCCTGGCTGTCCGAAACCATCTGGTCGGTGGTGCAAAGCAGCGATTACCAAATCAACACCATCTTGAAGAACGGTTACGAGGTCCCCACCACCGAGCCCTCCGCCATGGCCGAATTCATGCAGGAAGACCGTCAATACTGGAAGCGCATGGTCGATCTGGTTAGGCATCGATTGGTTTAAAGCCTGTCATCGTGCGATTTTTGAATTGATGCAGACCCCATGATCGATCCCCATTTACACGCCATGTTGTGCCGCAATGCGGCGCTCTACCCGAACCGCCCTGCGCTGGAATTTGAAGGGCAGGTGGTCACGCACCTGGCTTTGTTGCAAGAGGCGGCCCGCATCGCGCAGGCCTATGGACGGGCCGGTGCCCAACGGGGTGACCGCATCGCCATCTTGTCGCGCAACACCGTCGATATGGTCCTGGCTTTGTCGGCTTGCGAATTGTCGGGCCGCATTGCAGTGCCTTTGAACCATCGACTGGCCACGCCCGAGCTCTCGCTCATCGCCCGCGACTGCACCCCCAGATTGCTGCTGGTGGATGCCGAGTTCATTGATGTGGGCCGTGCCATGATCAAACAAGTCCACCACGAGATGGCCCTGTGGGTCATGGGTGATATGGTCGATCAGGTGCCTCATCTGAGCCATCTCGCCCAAGGCTTAGACGCCGCTTTGCCCGAGCCCCCCCAGGCACACGATACGGCCTGCATCATCTATACCAGCGGTTCAACGGGCCGCCCCAAAGGGGTCATGCTCAGTCACCAAGGGATGGTCGAATCCGGTCGGGTTCTGGCCGCCCCGGCCGTGGTCCGACCCGACAGCCGCCAATTGGTCATCATGCCTCTGTTTCATGTGGGGGCGGCGGCGCACCGCATGGCCTATGTGGTGCACGGGGGCACCATGATCTTGCACCGCAAATTCGAGGCTGCGCAGGTCTTGGCCGAATTAAGCACAGGTCTCATCACCGATATCCATCTGGCACCGACCATGCTGCGCTCCTTGCTCGATGAGATCCAAGACCGCTCCATCACCTTCGATCGGCTCGAATGTGTCAAGTACGCTTCTTCGCCCATCCCCGAGGACACGCTGGCGCGGGCCATCAAGTTGTTTGGCCCCAAGCTGATCCAGTTTTATGCCTTGACCGAATCTGGGGCGATCGCCACCGTGCTTCATCGCTATGTGCACGCCGAGGCAGCCCAGGGCATAGGGGTGCATCGCCTGCGCTCGGCGGGACAGCCGCATCTGGGGTGCCAGATGCAAATCCGTGATCGTGCCGGTCGGGTCTGCCCGCCGGGTGTGGAGGGAGAAATCTGGCTGCGTTCGGCGGCCATGATGTCTGGTTATTGGAACAACCCAGATCTCACTCGCGAGAACCTGGTTGACGGTTGGCTGCGCACCGGCGATGTGGCGCGTTTTGACGAAGAAAATTTTTTGTTCATCATGGATCGCATGAAGGACATGGTGGTCTCAGGGGGCGAAAACATCTACAGCTCAGAGGTCGAGCGCACCCTCGAGTCGCATCCCGATGTGCTCGAATCGGCGGTCATCGGCATCCCCGATCCGCATTGGGGCGAGGCGGTTCATGCCTTTGTGGTCCTGCGCCCCGGAGCCATCAACCCTGGTGCCGACCATCTGATCGAGTATTGCAAGCAAAGGCTGGCCAGCTACAAAAAGCCCAAGTCCATCGAATTCATGGCTGCCTTGCCCCGCTTGCAGCATGTCCAAAAAATCGACAAGCCGACCCTGCGCAAACCCTATTGGGGTGACAACCAGCGTGGCGTCAACTGATGCTCTCTTCTATGAATGAACCTTCCGTCTCCCTTTTGGGGCCCATGAGCAACGACCAGCGCATGATGCTCGACAGCCTGCATCGGCTCATGGCCGACCTGGCCACCCCCACCTATTTGCGCGAAATCGACGAGCAAGCGCGCTATCCGCACGAGATCTATGACGCTTGGGTGGAACTGGGCCTGTTTAGAGTCGGTTTCCCCGAGGCCTATGGCGGAATCGGCGGGGGCCACGCCGATCTGGTGCTCATCGCACAAGAGCTGGCCCATTGGAGTTACGACGTCTATTGCGCCTACAGTGTGCCCTTGTACACTGCCATGACACTGCTCAAAATAGGCAACGAAGCCCAAAAGTCACATTTCCTGCCTGCCCTGATGTCCGGGCGCATCAAGCTCTCCACCAGCATCAGCGAACCCTCTGCAGGCTCGGATGTCAGTGCCCTGAAAACCACCGCCACCCGTGTGGCGGGCGGCTGGCGGATACGGGGCCAAAAGCTTTGGAACACGGCAGCGGGTATCCAGAACAATGTCTTGCAGGTGCTGGTGCGCACCGACACCGACGCACCACCCCGCAAAGGCATGTCCATGTTTTTGGTGCCCAACGATGCGCCAGGCGTGACCTGCCGCAAGCTCGACATGCTCGGGCGTCGCAGCTCAGGTACTTTTGAGGTGTTTTTTGACGATGTGTTGGTCACCGATGAGCAATTACTGGGGGCGCTCAATGACGGCTGGAGTGGTTTGCTGGCCTGTCTGCAAGGCGAGCGTTTGTTGACCTCAGCGGGTTATGTGGGTTCGGCACAAAAAGTGGTTGATTTGGCCTTGGCTTACGCCAAAGATCGGGAACAATTTGGCCGCCCCATCGGCGAGTTTCAGGCCATGGGCCACATGCTGGCCGATATGCAGACTGAAGTGGATGCTGCGCGCTTGCTGATGGAGCGTGCCGCAGCGCTGCTGATCACGGGCCGTGACGCCATGCGTGAGGTGTCCATGGCCAAGCTGTTCGGGTCTGAGACCTACGCCAAAGTGGCCAATCAGGGCATGCAGATATTGGGGGCCTATGGCTACAGCATGGAGTTCGAGATGCAACGCCACTTTCGCGATGCCCGCAGCACCACGGTGGGGGCCGGAAGTTCGCAGATGCAACGCAACGCCATTGCCGCCACCATGGGTTTGAAGATGCGCTGAAAAAAGACCACAGGTCGCCAATACCCAATAGGGTTCTTTTTGGTCAAAAAATTCCCCACCGGCCTTTTGATCAGCGGGTGGGGAAATCGTGTAAGTGCTTGATTTATTTGGCTCCCCGACCTGGGCTCGAACCAGGGACCTACGGATTAACAGTCCGGCGCTCTACCGACTGAGCTATCGGGGAATAGACCATTATTATAGCCAATTTTCTGTCGGGTCTGACCCATCCAAGTGTTTTTTTGCATCATGCTATCGCATAGGCGATGGACAGGGGCGTGCAATTCTCCCTAACATCGCGCCTTGACACAGGAAGCCATTGGGCTTTCCTGCCACCGATACAGACCAAGGATCTTTCATGAGCACCGATTTTGTCCGTGTCCGCCAGGCCGATTTGCAAGCGTTCATCGCCCGCGCGTTCGAGGCCGAAGGCTTGCCGCCTGCCGACGCCCTGAAAGTGGCCACCCTGATGGCCGAGGCCGATTTGCAAGGCTCAGACGGGCATGGGGTGATCAGACTGGCGCCTTATATCAAGCGCATTCAGCAAGGGGGCATCAACAAGACCCCTAACATTCGTGTCATTCATGAACGCGCCGCCTCGGCGGTGGTGCATGGCGACAATGGCATGGGTCATCTGGTCGTGTCGCACGCGGTTGATCTGGCCATCGCGAAAGCCAAGGTGGCTGGCGTGGCATGGGTCGGGTGTCGTTACAGCAACCATGCGGGTCCGGCGTCGTTGTATGCCCGTAAGCCGCTGGAACACGATATGCTGGGCTTGTATTTTGCAGTCGGCAACGCCAATCACCTGCCTCCTTGGGGGGGCATGGACATGCTGTTGTCGACCAACCCGATTGCGGCCGGGGTGCCGGCAGGCGACGAACCGCCGGTGGTGCTGGACATGGCCACCACTGTGGCCGCATACGGCAAGGTAAAGGTCAAGGCCAAGCGTGGCGAGATGATGCCCGAGGGCTGGATGATTGATCGCCAGGGCAAGCCCCTGACCGACCCCAAACGGGCCGACGAAGGTTTCCTCTTGCCCATCGGCGAGCACAAAGGTTACGGCCTGGCCTTGATGGTGGGCCTATTGGCCGGCACGCTCAGTGGTGCGGCCATGGGCAAAGATGTGGTCGATTTCAATGCAGATTTCAAAAGCACCACCAACACCGGCCAAGCCATATTGGTGATAGACCTCAGTGCGTTCGGTGACCCCGATGATTTCAAGTCCAGGGTCGATGTCCTGGTGCGCGACATCCGTCAAAGCGCCAGGCTACCGGGTGTAGACCGCATCTGGTTGCCTGGCGAACAAAGCCAAGGAAAGCGTCAACGCTATGCCGAGCAGGGCATTCCTGTGCCGACCGCAGTCAAGAAAGACCTCGACGCCCTGAGCGAACAACTGCGCATTGCCCCTTTGCCTACCCTCTAAGGCGCACATACTCTGACCACAGTCGCAAAAAAAGCCGCTGCTTCAGCGGCCTTTTGGCTGGGGCCGTCGGGCCGCTCAGGCTTTGGGGATGATGGGCAGGAGCAAATGCGATGGATGATCCGGCCCGCTGTGGATCGTGTTGGTACCCGTGTTGTAGTCGGCGTGGTAGTGCAAATAACCTGCGCTGCCTATGCCGTCGCGCGGTTGTATATCCACCCGCAGTCGATGGCCCTTGGCAAACACCATACAGGTCGGCCAGATCTCGACTTGCACCTCAACGATTTCACCCGGTTTGAGGTATTGGCGCCGTTGATGGCGATGGTAGGGGCGATAAGGCAGTGTTTTGGCCGGATCGAGCTCACGATGCGAGGCCCGCAGCCAACCTTTGGCCACCGGCACCGGTGAGCCTTGTTGGCCCGTCTCCAAAACCTCTTCGCCTTTTTCGTCGTAATGGCGCAGGGTGATGAAAATGTCCATGTCCTCGCTGGTGCTTGAGACCCACAATGTGGCCGACAAGGGGCCGGTGATTTCGGTGTCTTCGGTCATGGGGGCCGTCCAGACGCTGATGCCCATATCTGGCTTGATGCCCCCGCCCATGACCTGTGACGAGGCTGCAGAGGATGAGCCCATGCTGCCCTTGGTCAGCACGGGGTAGGTGCACGAGGCTTTTGCGCTGGGCGGCTGGGTAGAGAGCTCGCCCTGTCGTGGCCCGTCGGCTGAGCTCGGGGTGTTTTTCAAGTCCAGGTAATAGCGGGTCCATTGTGTGCGCTTGAGCGGCCACTCGTTTTCATGTCGCCACACCACCCGGTCTTTGCCATGCCGGATGGCCAGCTTGACGGGGGGCTCCTTCATGATGCCGTTGTCGATGCCCTTGAGCCAATGGTCGAAAAACCGCAACTGGTCGGCACGGCCTTCTTCGGTATAGAAGGCGTGAACATGCGAGCCGGAGTGGATGCGAAGCTTTCGATTCGGATTGTTCGACATCATGTAGGCTTCGGTGTTGCCTCGCAGGTGCAAGCCAAAACCGGTCCAGTTGCCCGCTGTATAGAAGGGCACATCGATGCGGCTCCAATCGGCCACCGACCCCGAGAGCACCCCGTTGTCCAGGTTGTTTTGCAGCCACCGGTCCAGCACATTGACCATCCAGGGGTTGGATTGCTGGGTCGAGGCGCGACCCAGGTGATGGTGCAGCAAATGGGCGGTGAACCAGTTCGTCATGAAGATGCACAGCAAGCCCCCGTGATAAAGCGCATCACGGTAAATGTCGGCAAACCCTTCCCACGGAATCATCGCCTTGAGTGAGGGCGGCCGCAGGTTGGCCACAAACCATTGGTTGATGGCGTAGTAAGAGATACCACTGGTGCCAATATTGCCGTTGCTCCAGGGTTGGACGGCGGCCCACTCGATGGCATCATAAAAATCGATGGCTTCGGCCAGCGACCAGGGGTCATACTGACCAGGCGAATGTCCGGTGCCTCGGCCATCGACCCGGATGGCAATATATCCTTTGGGCACCCACCACAGCGGGTTGACCGTCTCCCAGTTCATGTAGTCGTTGGGGGGTTCTTCCAAGTCCGGTGGGGTGACCCAGAGCTTTTCTTTCTGATACGGCCCCAGATTCATGATGGCAGGATAGCGGCCCGCTTTGGCGGGCCGGAAAATATCGGCCTTGAGCAAAGTGCCGTCGCGCATGGGAATGTCGACATCTTTCTCCAAAATGATGTCGTCATTGATTTTGACAGTCTCGGTCGGGAAGTGCATGGATGGATCCTTCATCAAAGCCCGGCAAGGGCTTCTTTTATTATTGGTAGATCGATCAACAATGAAACAGGGTTATCCCGAACCGCGGCTCAGTTTGGGTCGGTCTGGCGACTTCAGTGGGCGTCGATGGTCCGGACATGTGGCGCCATCGCCTGCTGCACCGACTGCCGGATGATGCGCCCGAGGTGCCTGATCGAGGGTACATCGGCGTTGTCGGTGCGCGTGGCCAGCACCAGCATGCGCTCCGGGATCGGGGGGCGCAGGGGTATGGCCATCAGCCGACCCGTCTGCAAGTCTTCCCAAAAGGCGGTGGGAGGCACGACGCTGGTGGCCGATTCGCTCAGCAGCAGGCTGCGGATCGTCTCGATCGACTCGACCTCGGCCAATAATTTCAAGCTCTGTCGGGATTTCTTTTGGGCGCCCCTGACCAGCGACAGCATCCCCGGCGTGATGACCAATGGACATTGGGTCAGGTCACTGGCCAGCAGCGTCTTTTTGCGTGGCATCACCTCCGGTCGGCCCACCAGACACAGGGGCTCGGACAGCAGGGGTTGCATGCTGAGTTGGTAAGAACCCAGGGGGTTGGTGAGGATGGCAATGTCCAGCGCCCCGGTCAGTAGCTGCTCGTGTAGCCGCACGCTGCGGCCCTCCACCACCCGCAGCGACACTTGCGGCAACTCCATCATCGACTTGCCCAGTACGGTGGGCATGAGCACCCGGGCCAGCGTCGTGGTAGAGCCCAGAGCGATCAGGCCACGGGGATGACTGCCCTGCGCCGTCAATTCGTGTCGGGCCCGCTCCACCTCATCCACGATGCGACGGCAATACTCCAGAAATTCCCGACCCGCCGTGGTCAATTGAACCCCTCTGGGCAGGCGGCTGAAGAGTCGCACGCCAAACTCCTCTTCCAGTTGGTTGATGTGCCGGGTCAGGGCAGGTTGAACGATGCCCAACTCCTGGGCGGCCCGGGTGATATTGCCCACAGTGGCGACGGCCATAAAAAACTTGATGCTCTTGAGTTCCATGAAGGGTTTCCCCAGTCATCAAAAAAAATGATGGCTATATTCTCGCAAAAGTATTGGTCTATCGTCCACTCTCTTTTTATGATCAGCCTCATCAAAAGCGGGTAGAGGAGACCAACGACATGAGATTACATCGGGTACGCCAACTGATCGGCCTGGGTTTGTTGGGGGCAGTTTTGGGTTGGGCTCAAGCGCAGCCCTATCCCAACCGGCCGGTCACGATGATTTTGCCCTTTGGGGCTGGAGGCACCAGCGATGTCCTGATGCGCATGCTGGCGCCCGATTTGAGCAAGGCATTGGGCCAAAACGTAGTCATCGATCACAAAGTGGGCGCCAATGGCTCCATCGCAGAAGAGTTTGTCGCCCGATCCAAACCCGACGGCCACACCATGTTGGTGACCTCAACCTCCATCGCCACCAACCCGTCGATGATGAACCAGAGCTGGGACCCGCAAAAGGCGTTCATGCCCGCGACCCTGATCACCTCTGTGCCCCTGGTGCTGGCCGTACACCCCCAGGTCAAGGCCCAATCCGTGCGTGAGTTTGTTGACTTGGCCAAGCGCCAGCCCGGCGGTCTGAATTTTTCATCCTGGGGCAACGGCAGCATCGGACACTTTGCCGGTGAAAACCTGCAAATGACCGCCGGCGTGAAGCTCAACCACATCCCATACAAATCCACGGCCCAGGCCCTCAACGACACGCTGGGCGGGCAGGTGGATGCGATGTTCCCGACGCTGCCCTTGGCCATGGCCCATATCAAGGCAGGCAAACTGCGTGCCTTGGGGCTCACCTCCTCCAGCCGCTCACCCCTGGCGCCTGAAATTCCCACCATGGCCGAGGCTGGTTTCCCGAACAACGAGATCGAGACTTGGTTCGCCGTGTTTCTGCCCGCCGGCACCGACCCGGCCATCGTGCAAAAGGTGTATCAGACTTTCAAGACTGTGCTCAACCAGCCTGATGTCAAGCAGCGTCTGGACAGCCAGGGTTTCCGGCCCATCGGCAGCACGCCTGAAGAAACAGGGCGATTCCTGGCCACACAAATCGAGTGGTATTCGCGCTTGGTCAAGGCGGCCAACATCAAAGCCGACTGAAACCCAAGATACCGATCACCCATGAACCATTTGCAAATCGGTGGCAATGACAGCGTGGCCGATGTCATGGCCAAGACCAGACTGGCCCGTCAATGGCTCAATGCCCCTCAAGCCGACACCTCTGGCGGCCCGGTTCAGCTTCGGGTCAGTGCCCACATTCCCGAAGCATCCCCTGCCGTGCAAGATGTCTTCGTCCCCTCATTTCGGCGGCTGTGGCAAATGACCGGTGGCGGCATCGGTACCCAATCGGTCTGGGGTGGGCAACTCCACCCCGAGAGGCAGGGCATAGAGGCCTTGCGTTCAGGCTTGACCGATCTGTGCCCGGTCTATTCGGCCTGGGACCCCCGCCTTTTCCCGGCGGCCCAGGGTTTGAGCCTGCCATTTTTGTTCGACAGTGCCGAGGCGGCCACCCATGTGTCCGAGCAACTGTATCGGCGCCATTTCAGTGAAGATTTCGAAGGACAGGGCATCTGCATGGGCCGCATGGTGGCCACCAGTGAGTACAACCTCTTCAGCCGCACGCCCATGGCCAGGCTGGAAGATCTGGCGGGCCGGCGCATCGCCTGCAGCGACGGGCTTGAATCACGCATCTTTGCCGCGTTGGGGGCCACCCCTGTGGGTTGTAGCACTCCTGAGGCCAAGCGCCGCTTCGCCGAAGGCGATGTGGCCGCCGTCTCTATCTCTGACAGCGCCGCCTTGACCGTGGGTTTGTTCCAAAGTGCCCGCTATCGCACCCAGGCCAACCTTGTTCGGGTGAACCTTGAGTACGGTTTGTCGCGCGCATTCTGGCGTCAATTGCCGCCCCAATACCGTGCACCTTTCAATGCCTGGTTGCGGGCCTTGGCCCAGGCCGGGGCGCAACTCTTTTATGGCCTGGCCGGTGCTCAAGCCCGGGAAGGCTTTCGCGCCGAAGGCATGCAGTTTTTGTCGCTTGACCCCACCGAGGAAAAGCGTTGGCGCGGCAAAGTGGCCGTGGTCGAGCAAGAGTTGCGCGATGAGTTGACCCGGGCTGGCCGTAATGCCGCTGCTTTGTTGGCCGACCTGCACGAAGGCGCCGAGGTCACAAGAGGCATGAGCAGCGATGAGTTGATGGCGCAGGCCTTGCAACACCCCTTCACCGACCTCTTGCCCAACGATGTCTCGGAGGCCGCATGAATGCCCGGCCGGTCGTGGGGGTGGTGGGCTTGGGCTTGATGGGGCGTGCCTTTGCCCATCGATTGCTGGGTGCCGGCCATGAGGTTTGGGGCCATGATGTGCGCGTGCCCTCTGAGTTGCCACAAGGTTTGCGTTGGGCCCAGGGTCTGAATGACCTGGCCCGGTCTTGCGACCTGCTGCTGTTGGCGGTGTTTGACACCGATCAGGTGCGCCAGGTGGTGAGCGGGCCGCAAGGTTTGCTGGCCCAGGCCGGTCCACGGCCCGCCGTTTTTTGTTGCAGCACCTGTGACCCGGATGGCCTGGCCGAGGTGGCTGCTGTGGCCCAAAGCCAAGGGCTGCCATTTTTGGAGTTGCCTTTTTCCGGCACCAGCCTGCAGGTGGCCAGAGGGGAGGGCGTGGGCTTGGTGGGCGGTGATGTCTCGCTGATGGAGCGCTGGGCCACAGTGCTCGATGTCATTTGCCCCAAACGTGAGCATGTGGGCGGGCATGGCGACGCCAATCGGACCAAGCTGGCGGTCAACCTGGTCTTGGGTTTGCATCGGGCGGCCTTGGCCGAGGGCTTGACCTTTGGCCGTCGCCTGGGGCTTGACCCTGCCCGGTTGCTCCACACCCTGAAAAATTCGGCTGCTGCGTCCAGTGTGATGGGGGTCAAAGGGGGCTTGATGGTCGAGCGCCGCTATGAACCGCCGCAAAGCCGGGTGGATCAGAGCCTGAAAGACTTCAAGCTGATCGCAGAATTAGGGCATGAGAAAGGGCAACCGTTGCCCTTGGCCGAGCTTTACATCGAACTATTGCAATCTTGCGCCGATCGGGGTGAGTCACATCTGGACAACGCCATCATTCAGGAAGCCATCGCCCGTTTGGGTGAAACACAGGAGGCATGAACATGAACGCTGCATTCAGGCCAGCCGCAGGCACTGCGGTTTTGAAGATCAAGCGGGCCGATGGATTTGGCCTGCGCTTGCCCATGAAAAAACCCGTGCTCATGGCCGGAGTCCGAATCGAACAATCAGAAAACTTTCTGATCCGGATCGAGGCCGAGAACGGTGTCGTGGGCTGGGGTGAGGCCAGCTCTGCGCCCAATCATGGCGGCTCCTCGGTGCAAGACATGCGTCAGGCATGGCTCGATTTGCTGCCCCAACTCCAGGGGGCCAATGCAATGGCTTTGGGTGGCTTGACCGCACACCTCAAACCCTCGGTGAAAATCGGTAAAAGTGTGCTGGGGGCTTTGGACATGGCCTTGCACGATCTGGTGGGGCGCCATTTGGGTGTGCCGGCCCATGTGCTGTTGGGGGGCATGCGTCGCGACACCGTCTCTCCCTTGTGGCTGTTGGGTACCGGCAGTCGAGACACCGATCTGGCCGAGGCGCGTCAGCGCTTTGCCGAGGGCTATCGGTTTTTCAAGCTGAAGGTGGGGGTCCGTCCTTTGGCCGATGAAATAGAAATGGCCTTGGCCTTGCGCCAGGAATTGGGTGCCGACTTCAGGTTGTGCGCCGATGCCAATATGGGCATGTCGGCCGATCAAGCCATTGAGTACGCCCGGGGGGTTCAGGCTGCCAAACTCGACTTTCTGGAGCAACCCCTGGCGCGCGAAGACTTGACGGGTTTGAAGCGGCTGATCGACACCGGCCTGATCGACGTCGGGTTGGATGAATCGATCACTTCGGTTCAGGACCTCTTGTCGCACGCTGCCCTGGGGGCCGCCGGAGGTTCGCTCAAAACACTCAAACTCGGGGGCATGAGTGGTGTGGCCAGTGCCGGACAGGTCTGCCACGCCCACGGCCAGCACATCAATCTGGCGGGCAAGATTGCCGAAACTTCCATCGCCACAGCGGCAGTGATACACCTGGCCGCCGTCTTGCCCAACGTGGATTGGGGGGTCAGCCCCAGCAATGCTTATCTGGTTGGCGACATCACCCATCAACCCGTGTCGCCCTTGGGTGGCCTCTATCACGTCTCTGATCTTCCCGGTCTGGGGGTGGACGTGGACGAGTCGGCTGTGAGCCGTTTCACTTTTTGCTGAAGGCAGGCCATGATTGAAGCGGCATTGATGGGGTTCGGCTGGTGGGGGCAAAACATCGCCCGTGCCGTCCATGGAAAAAGCGATCGATTGCGGTTCAAAACTGTGGTGACCAAAGAACCACAGGCCACTCAGACGTTGGCCGATGCCATGGGCTTGCCTCAGGTCAGCGATGAGCAACAGGCCCTCTCAGACCCCCAGGTGCAGGCCGTGGTGCTGGCCACCCCTCATACCCTGCACGCTCGCCAGATCGTGGCGGCGGCCGAGGCGGGCAAGCATGTCTTTTGCGAAAAACCGCTGGCCCTGACCCACGCCGACGCCATCCGGGCCATTGAAGCCTGTCGCTCACGCGGTTTGTCACTGGCGGTGGGGCAGAACAAACGATTCTGGCCCAGCATGGTGAAATTGCGTGAAGTGGTGGCCAGCGGGGCCTTGGGCGAAATCCTGCACATCGAAGGCCATTACAGCAACGAGCACTCCAGCAAATTCTTCTCTGATTGGCGTTCTTCGCCCGTCGAGTCTCCGGCAGGTGGGTTGACTGGTACGGGCATCCACATCGTCGACGCTTTTGTGGGGTTGGCCGGGCCGGCCAAAACCGTCAAAGCCCAGGTTCACAGCACACGCAGCGGCCCTGATCCCCGAGACGCAACGGCGGTCATGATCGAATTTTGCTCCGGCGTTCAGGGGTACTTTGCCATGGTCAGGGCCACCCCTTTGTATTGGCGGGTCCACGTCTTTGGTGACAAGGCATCGGTCGAGGCATTGGGTGAAAACGACGTGGTGGTGCGCCACGCGGGTGGACGGATCGAGCGCCACACTTTCCCCGTTGTGGATTCATTGCGGGTCGAATTGGATGCATTCGCCGACTCGATCCCTCGCCCCGGCCATGTGCCCCGACCCTATCCCATCAGCATGGCCGAGATGGGGCATGGCATTGCCCTATTCGAAGCAATAGTGAAGTCGATTGAAAACCGTGAAACAGTGGAGGTGCCTCAATGATCCATGCTCGAACATCAGATGCCAGACGGCGCATGGCCTGGGCGCTGGGTGCCTTGGCGATTTTTATTTCTCCACACGCCTGGGCGCAGGAACCCGCTTTCCCGACCGGCCCCATCACTTTGCTGGTGCCTAACCCGCCTGGCGGGGCTTCAGACATCAATGCCCGCATCTTGGCCGAGCCCTGGTCTTCCGTCTTGAAACAAGCCGTGGTGGTGCAACACAAACCCGGCATGGGCGGTGCCATTGGGGCCGCCCAAGTGGCCAAAGCCAAACCCGATGGCCAGACCATTCTGATGGCCCTTTCCTCAGTGGTGGTGGCGCCCGAGGCCGAGAAGGTTTCCGGCCGCAAGCCCTTGTATGAACTCGAACAACTGGAGCCCATCGCCTTGTTGTCCAGCGACCCGATGGTGGTTCTGGTTCGTCAAGACTCGCCATGGCGCACCTTGGCCGATTTGGTCAAGGCCGCCAAAGAAAAACCCGGGGCCATCAATTACTCTTCCTCCGGCAATTTCGGACCCATCCATCTGTCGGTCGAAATGCTCGCTCATCAGGCCGGCATCAAATTGACCCAGGTGCCATTCAATGGCGGGGGCCCATCCTTATTGGCCTTGTTGGGTGGCCAGGTTGAATTGACCACCGCTGCGCCCGCAGTGGCCCTGGCGCAGATTCAATCGGGCAAAGTCCGTCCTTTGGCCACTTCTGGCACCAAACGATTGCCCATGCTGCCCGAAGTGCCCACTTATCGTGAAGCAGGTTACGACGCCGAGTTTCACATCTGGGCCGGGCTATACGCCCCTGCTGGAACCCCTGCTTCTGTGGTCAGCACTTTGCGTGACACAGTGGGCCGTGCTGTGCGCAGCGGTGCCATTGCCCAGGCCATGCAAAAGCAATCGATCATCTTCGACTACCGCGATGCCCCTGAATTTGCCCGATTTGCCGAAGAAGACCGGGTTCGCATGACCCGGGTGGTTCGTGCCATCGGCAAGATCGATTGAACTGAAAAGTTGATAACCAAGGAGAAAACCGTGAGTGCAAAGAAAAAATACAAAGACATTTTGTTTGAGGTGAAAGACCAGGTGGCCTGGATCACCATCAATCGGCCGCGCGTGATGAATGCCTTTCGCGAGCAAAGCCTGGACGAGATGATCGATGCGGTCAAATCGACCCGCGAAGACCCCTCCATCGCCTGTATCGTGTTTCAGGGTGCCGGCGACAAGGCATTTTCTGCCGGTGGCGATTTTTATGCCATGAAGCGCCTCAATTTCACCAACGGTGCGATGTGGAACGACCGCATGCTGGGTTTGGCCATGGCCATTCGGGGCGTGCCCATTCCTGTGATTGCCAAAGTCAATGGGTGGTGCATGGGCGGTGGTCACGAATTGGCCTTGTGGTGCGACTTGGTGATCGCCTCCGAGAAATCGATGCTGGGCCAAACAGGGGCCAAGGTGGGGGCCTGTCCGACCGTGGGGGCCACCCAGTACCTGCCACGCATCATCGGTGAGCGTCTGGCCCGAGAGATGATTTTTCTGGCGCGTCGCTTCACGGCGGCCGAGGCCGAAAAAATCGGCCTCATCAACAAGTGTGTCCCCGAAAACAAGCTGGATGAGGAAACGCTGGCCTGGTGCGAAACCATCAAGGGACACAGCAGCCAGACCATCCGCATGACCAAGAAGAGCTTGAATTTGGAATCTGACCAGCTTTACGGTTCATGGCAACACGGCATGGAACTGTTGGCCCATGTCTGGGGTTCCGAGGAAAGCCTGGAGGGCATGAATGCATTCCTTGAGGGCCGCAAGCCCGATTTCCAGAAATTCCGTCTGCGCAACAAGGCGGCCTTGGAAGAGTACTTGGATGGTTTCCATCGGCACTTGAATGCGCCCCCCGATATGCGCCAGTTCCCTGAAGACTGATGGACCACACCGAACAAAAGCCGCAAGGGGCATTGGCTGGCCTGCGGGTGCTCGATCTCACCCGGGTGTTGGCTGGGCCCTGGTGCGGCATGTTGCTGGGGGATTTAGGCGCTGATGTCATCAAGGTCGAGTCGGTGGGCTCGGGTGATGACACGCGCGCCTGGGGCCCCCCCTTTGTCGACGGCGAATCTGCGTATTTTTTGGGATGCAACCGCAACAAACGCGGCATTTGCGTCGACTTTGGTTCAGCGGCTGGCAAGTCATTGTTGGCCCGCATGCTGTCCTCGGTCGATGTCGTGCTCGACAATTTCAAGACGGGCACTTTGTCGCGCTGGGGGTTTGACGACGCCTGGTTTGAGCACCATGCGCCGGGCCTGGTGCGATGCTCCATCACGGGTTATGGGGAGGAGGGGCCCGATGCCGCATTGCCGGGTTACGACTTCATCTTGCAAGCCGAATCCGGTCTCATGAGCATTTGTGGGCCGCAAGAGGGGGCCGCGACCAAGTACGGTGTGGCCATTGTGGATTTGGCCACCGGAATGATGGCTGCCAACGCGGTTCAGGCCGCCTTGATCGCTCGCTTCCGGACCGGTCATGGCCAGAAAGTGGAAGTGTGTTTGTTTGACACAGCCATTGCCTTGTTGGCCAATGTGGGCAACAGCCATTTGGCGACTGGCAATGAGGCGCGTCGCTATGGGAATGGCCACCCAACCATCGTGCCTTACACCACATTCGACTGCGCCGACGGGGTGATTGCGATTGCGGTCGGCAATGACTCGCAATTTGCCAAGCTGGCCCAGTTGTTGACACACCCCGAGTGGGCACAAGACCCGCGATTTGTCCGCAATGCGGATCGGGTGGTGAATCGATCGGCCATCGAGGCACTGGTGGCCAGCGCTGCAGCCCTCTGGAAAACCGAGCCGCTGATCTCAGCCATGCGGACGGCGGGCATCCCGTGTGGGCGTGTCAATTCAGTGGCTCAAGCCCTGGCCAACCCGCACACCTTGGCCCGACAGATGATCACCCGCATGTCGCGAGAAGACGGCCAAAGCGTGGCCTCTTTGTCCAGTCCGCTCAAACTCAAGGGCACCCCGGTTCAGGCCCGACGGGTGCCGCCCCGCTTGGGGCAACACACGCGTGAGGTCTTGACCCGAGAGTTTGCCTGCACGGACAGCCAGGTGGACGAGTGGATGGCCCAAGGCGTGGTGGCCTAAGGAGAACACAATGACAGGATTAAGTCACGTCAGTCTGGTGGTGCCCGATTTGGCCCAGGCCATGAAACGCATGCAAGAGGTTTATGGCCTGACCCTGAGCCCGGTCATGGTCAACGCCGAGCAAGGGGTCAAAATGGCGTACGTCGAGCTGGGCAATGCCCGCATCGAATTGATGGAGCCACAGCCGACTAACCCGCCGCTGATGCGTTTCCTGGAGCGTCATCCGCAAGGGGGCTTGCATCATCTGGCCCTGACTGTGGACTCGGTCGAGCAAACTTGCCAAAACCTGCAAGCGCAAGGGGTCGCTCCGATCAGTGCCCCAGGCGCTAAAAATGTGCATGGACAATCCATCGCCTTCATCCATCCGCGAGATTTCCTCGGATCTTTGCTTGAGCTTGAGGAAGCCCCCGACTGAAATCGATGGCTGTCCCTAAGCGCTCAATCGGGCTTGACCCCGGTCTCTTTCACGATGCCGGACCACTTGCGGATTTCACTCTTGATGTACTGCCCCAACTGTTCCGGGGTGCTGGTGCGCACCTCAAAGCCCTGACCCAACAGGCGCTCGCGCAGTTCGGGGTCTTTGAGGGCCAGATTCAGTTCAGCATTCAGTTTGTCAATGATGGCCGCTGGCGTGCCGGCGGGCGCCACCACGGCATAAACCAACTCCACCTCATAGCCCGGCAGCGTTTCAGCCACTGTAGGCACATCGGGGGCCAGCGGGGTTCGCTGAGCGCTGGTGACGGCAAGCGCAGTGAGCCGCCCCGCCTTGATGTGGTTGAGCACCGAAGGGGTTCCCACCATGGCCAATTGCACTTGTCCTCCCAATACGTCCTGCAGGGCCGGCGCCGCCCCCTTGTAGGGCACATGCACCATGCGGGTCCCGGCGGCCTGATTCAGCAACTCTCCACCCAAATGCAAGGGTGTGCCCGAGCCAGAGGAGGCGAAGTTATATTTGCCAGGGCTGGCCTTGGCCAGCTTGATCATGTCGGGCAGAGTTTTGGCAGGCACCGAGGGGTGAGCCACCAGGGCCAAGGAAGACGAAGCGACCAGGGTGATGGGCGCAAAGTCTTTCACCGTGTCGTAACTGAGCTTGGGGTACATCGTTTCATTGATGGCTTGGGTACCCACCATCATCAGCAACAGGGTGTGTCCATCCGGGGCGGATTTGGCCACCAGGTCGGCCGCCAAATTTGTGCCTGCCCCAGGTTTGTTTTCTGTAATGACCGGTTTCCCCAGGCCGGTGGTCAGCTTTTGCGCCAAGGATCTGCCCAGCACATCAGAGGGGCCGCCTGGTGGAAAGGGGATGACGATGCGAACCTGTCGTTCGGGGTAATTGGACTGGGCCCACGCAAAGCCCGCACACAGGGTCAGCAGCATCAAACCCAAAAAGCGCATGGTTTGACGAGAAAGGGCTTGGTGATTCATGGTCAACTCCTTTGGGTCAAGGTCAAGCGACGGGATGATTCGACTTGTCCGCACATGTTAAAACTGGGCCCAATGACGCCACCCATTGGATTGCGTCATCTAAAAATCAATAATAAACTAATTCAGTCGCCCATGTCATGCAAAAAGGCATGACTTGTCCGTACCAATTTCTTCAATCAACATTCATCGGAGATCCCTGTGTTCAACCCTTTCCAGCAACCTGAATTGATCAAAGCCGAAGTCTTTATGTCCATGCCTTCCAAGTTTCGCAAGAAGCAGCGCTCGGCCTGGTCTGACCCGAACCGTCAGGGGGCGGAGGTTGAGTGCTTTTTGGAAGGCCCCTCCTTTGACCGCGAGGGCAACCTCTGGTTTGTCGACATTCCCTTTGGCCGGATTTTTCGCATCACACCCAAAGGCGATTGGGAATTGGTGACGCAATACGATGGCTGGCCCAATGGCCTGAAGTTTCACAAAGATGGCCGGGCTTTCATCACTTGTTACAAGCAAGGGCTTTTGTGCCTGGACACCAAAACCGGACGCATTGAGAATGTGCTGGGTTCGATGTTCAGCGAAGGATTCAAAGGCCTGAATGATTTGCACTTCGCCTCCAATGGCGATTTGTATTTCACCGATCAAGGCCAGACCGGCATCGCCGATCCCACGGGTCGGGTCTTCAGGCTGCGCGCCAACGGTCAACTGGATCGCCTGGCATTGAATGTGCCCAGCCCCAATGGCATCACCCTCAACACTCAGGAAAAGCATTGTTTTGTGGCTGCAACCCGCTCCCAGCAGATCTGGCGTTTGCCTCTGATGGCCGACGGCAATGTCTCCAAGACCGGTGTGGCGGTTCAGTTGTCGGGCGGTGCAGCTGGCCCGGACGGCATTGAGATGGATTCGAAAAATGGCTTGTGGGTGTGTCATCTGGGCGTGGGGGTTTGGCGCTTCAATGACAACATGTTGCCCACTCATCTGGTCTACTCTGAAAACCACCATCACCACCATCTGGCCAATATTGCTTTTGGCGGCCCCGATCTGAAAACCATGTACATCACCGAATCGCTCTCTGGTGACATCCTCATGGCCAAGGTGCCGGTGGCCGGTAAGACCATGTATGGTTTGAGCTGATAGGGTGTGAAAGATTGACCCCCAAGACCTTACACGCCAAAGTGGCAGATGAGTTGCTTCAACGCATCCGCCGCAACGAATGGCCAGTCGGTTCGACTTTGCCATCGGAAAAATCTTTGTGCGAGGCGCTGCAGGTCAGTCGCCACACCCTCAGGCACGCCTTGTCCACTTTGCGCGACAAAGGCTTTTTGCAGATGCGTCAGGGCTCCGGCACACGCGTCATTTCAGCCCATGAACCACGCGTGTACAGCCAGGACTTCAACGCCCTGCGCGACGTCTTGCGTTACCCGGCAGGCACAGTGCGTGACAACTTGCGCGAGACATACATTGAGTGCGATGCGCTATTGCAGCCTTTGCTGCAATCGCCCATGGGGTCTTCCTGGTACCACATTGAGGCCGTGCGGCGCAGCGAAGACTCTGGAAAACCGGTGTCTTGGTCTGACATTTACATTCTGAGCCAGTTTGCCAAGGTGACCAAGACCCGCCATCACCACCGCGAGATTGTCTTCGAGCAGATCGAGCGCTACTTCGGGGTGTCGATCGATCGTGCTGTGGTGGAGGTGCAGGCCGAGGCCTTGTCGGCTGAACATGCGCGCTATTTACAGGCCCCCAGGGGTTCGCCCAGTCTGGTGGTCACCCGGCGCTATTACGACCAGGGGGGCCAGGTCTTTGAGGTCTCGGTCACCCGCCATGTGCCAGATCGGTTTGAGTTTGCGCTCGAACTGAGAAGCGTAGGGCGAGCCAGGTCAGCGACAGAGGCGATGGACACATTGTGAAAGTTCAAAACATATTTTTAGTCTATTTAAACACAGGGGGTATTCAATGGAAATCAAGGTCAATTCTGACAAAGGAGTTCACATGGAAAATTTCTCTATTCGCCGCCGGCGTGTGATACAGGCGGGTGTGGCCAGCAGTTTGGGCTGGGCACCCTGGGCACATGCACAGGGCGCCTATCCGAATCGGCCCATCAAAATCCTCGTGCCTTTTCCACCTGGCAACACCATAGACATCGTGGTGCGTATGTTACAAAACCACATGTCGGCCTCATTGGGGCAGAGCATCGTGGTCGAGAACATAGGCGGTGCCGGGGGGCGCATCGGCACGGCGGCCATCGTGCGTGCCAACCCTGACGGCTACACCATCGGTGCTGGCCAGTCGGGCACGCTGTGGGTGCAACCTCACACCACCAAAGACCCATCTTATGACGTTAGCAAAGACCTGACCCGAATCGCCCTGACTGTGCGCAACTTCAATGTGCTGGTCCGCAACAACAACACCCCGTTCAACAACTTGGCCGAGATGATCGCCTGGGCTCGCGCCAACCCGGGCAAGTTGACTTATGGTTCGAACGGGGAGGGCGGATTTCCCCACTTGTGGTTCGAGGAAATGGCCAAGATGGCGGGCATCAAGTTCACCTATGTGCCGTACAAAGGCGCGGCCCAGGTGGCGACCGATCTGATTTCAGGTCAAATCATGGCAGCGGGTGACGGTGTCTCGGCCATGGTGCCCTATATCAACAACAACCAGATGAAGCTGCTGGCGGTCACCAACGAAACCCGGGTCAGTCAGTTTCCCGACGCCCCAGCTGTCGCCGAGAGTTTGCCTGGCTTTGCCGCCAACGGCGAGTTCGGCTATGTGGGCCCAGCCAAGATGCAGCCCGAGCATGTGCGTGTATTGAACAAGGCGATCAATGACGCCATCATGTCGCCCGAGGTCCAGGCTCGATTGCCCGGTTTGGGATTGACCGCCATTGCTCAGCCGCCCGAGTTTTTCGAGCAAGTGTTCAAAACCCAATATGAGCGCTTTGGCAACATCATCAAGTCCATTGGTTACCAACCCAAGTAATGGGTGTCCGAAAGTGAAAAAGGCCGCAAGCGGCCTTTTTCATGGACTGGCCGATCACTCTGGCTTGATGTTTTGTTCCCGGATGACTTTGGCATACCGGGCGTGTTGATCCTTGGTTTTGGCCAGGAATTGTTCCGGCGTATTGCCCACACCCACCAGGCCCAATCCATCAAAGCGCTCACGAATCTCCGGGTCGGCCAAGGCCAAAACAGCTGCCCTATTCAGGCGGTCTATGATTTCGCGCGGGACACCGGGCGGGGCAGTCAGGGCGAACCAGGTTTCGAACTCAAAGCCCTTGACGCCGCTTTCTTCAAAAGTAGGCACATCCGGAAACTGCGGGTGGCGCTTTTTCATGGGCACCCCAAGCAACCGTAGCTTGCCGGCTTTGACCAATGCGGCGACCGTCGCAATGCCTTGTATCGTCACATCGACTTCGCCAGCAGCAGCCCCCTGGGCGGCCTGACTGGCACCCTTGTACGGCACATGTTTGAGCTTGGTCCCGGTGTGGGCCGAAAACAATGCGCCTGCAATGTGCTGCGGGCTGCCGATGCCGCCAGACGAGTAAGTGATGGTATCCGGCGCTGCCTTGGCCGCGGCCACCAACTCGCCAATGTTCTTGAAGCGGGACTGAATCGGCACGGCGGCGCTGAATTCGATGGCGGCTGCCAATGTGATGTAGCTGAAATCGATCAGCGGATTGAACGGCGTGTTCGGGTTGATGTTGGGCACCATGGTCAGGATGCTGTCATTGAACCCGCCGATGGTGTAGCCGTCCGGCGCCGATTTGGCCAGTTTATCGGCCCCAATGATGCCAGCCGCGCCCGTGATGTTTTCTATCACGATCGATTGGCCCAACTGAGTCGACATTTTTTGCGCCAGAATTCGGGCCGCCACGTCGACCGCACTTCCTGCGGCCAGCGGAATGATCATCCGGATGGGTTTGTTGGGGTAGCCACCTTGTGCCAGGGCCGGATGAACTTGGCTGATTCCTGCACCAGCGCCCAACCATAACAAGTGCCGACGGGAGAGTTTGGAGTTTTTCATGATGATGTGTGGATCGAAAGCAGAAGACGTCAGGGTTTCAGACCCAGCACCCGAATGGCGTTCTCGCCCAAAATGTTCAGACGGTCATCGTCGGTGAGTTCGGGCGTGGACATGATGTGGCCGACAGGGTCGTCCTCCCAGGGAATGGGGTGATCAGTACCGACCATGATCTGGCCAGCGCCGACTTCGGCCACCAAATGGCGCAAGGCCTCGGGGGTGAAGACCAATGCATCCATGTAAATTTGCCGCACATACTCACTGGGCTTTTTCTTCAGCACGATATCGGGGTTGCAGTTTTGTGGTGACACATAGCAGCTGCGGTCCATGCGCGGCGCATAAGAGCCCAGAAAGCCACCGCCATGGGCAGCCAGGATCTTCAGTTCGGGGTACTTGTCAAAGACCCCCTCAAAAATCAGTTTTTCCAGAGCGATGGTGGTGTCCAGGGGGTTGCCGATCACATTGGCCAACCAGCCGTTGCCTTTGAATCGATGCGCCAATTCAGGCGTGCTTTGGGGGTGGATGAAGAGCGTCACGCCCAGCTCCTGTGCCTTGGCCAAAACCGGGTGGTATTCGGGGTGGCAAAAATCTCGCCCAGCCACGCTGCCCCCGATGGCTGCGCCCACCATGCCGTATTTTTTGACGGCGTGCTCCAGCTGCTGAACGGCCAAGTCAGGGAATTGCATGGACAAGGAGGCAAATGCAGAGAAGCGGCGCGGATGCATGGCGATCAACTCGGCCAGGCTCTCGTTATTGATGCGACAAATGGCTTCGGCAGTGTCGCGATCTTTTTTATACCAAAAAGGATTCACGCTCAGAACCTGCATGTCCACCCCCATGCGGTCCATGTCTTGCAGCCGGAACTTCAGCGGGTCAGGCTGGGCCAAAAAGTGCTCGGCCACGCCTTTGGTCTGGGGCAGGATGCCCGGGGCATCCGCACCCATCAGGTCCAGACTGGCCTGAAAAAGGCAGTGGGTATGGGTATCGATCACTTTGGCTTTGCGGCCCTTGAGCACCACGGGGGCTTTTTGGGGGGCAGGGGCGCCACCGCCGCCCGGGCCGGCATGGACTTCGGGCAGCCATGCACAACCGCAAAATTTCAATCCGCCGAGGCGGTGCGAGTGGCCAAACATATTCGTCATACTTCCTCCGAAAAATGGCATCATAAGCAATGCAGGCCTCATGCGGGGAACTCAAGCCCACATGTGCATGGGATTTTGTTTCTTCGGTGACAGTGCCCCACTATCGTTAACCCTAGCGGCCAAGCCTGTCCGGATGACCTAAGCTTCTCGGTTTATTATTGATCGATTGATGATCAATACCGACTGCATTGGAGAACGCCATGGGATTGCGCTTTTTAGAGCATGTGCTCATCCTGACCGATGACCCCGAGGGAACCCGTGATTGGTTCGTCAACAACCTGGGTTTTCGAAACGGATATCACCCCGAGTTTGGTTTCCCTGTCTACTGGTTGTACATCGGTGAGCAGGATGTGATTCACATTGGCAAGGCGCGGCACTCGGAGCACCAAAACACCTACCTCAAGACCCCCACCGACGGAGACCGTGATTTTTCCGCTGCTGGTGCCATGGGGTCGGGCCGCATCGACCACATTTGCCTCAATTGCGACGGCATGCAAGAGTTCATTGAACGCCTGACCGCCAACGGGGTGGAATTCAGCGAGCGCAAGGCGCACAACTCGATGTTGTACCAACTGTTCATGCGCGAACCCATCAACGGCATCAAGGTCGAACTGAATTTTTCCTGGGAAGAGGCGGTCAAACTGGGCCGTGTTCCTGAATACACCGATGTCGGCGCCCTGAGCAAGACACCCGCTTGATTTTTTCAATCCATCAAAACCCATGAAAACACGCACAGTACGCATTCATTCCGCTGGTGGTCCTGAAGTTTTGCGCATCGAGCAAGACGAGTTGCCGGCACCTGCCGCCGGCGAGGTCACCATACGGCACACCGCCATAGGCTTCAATTTTCAAGACATCTACACCCGGTCCGGGCTTTACCCGGCACCCATGCCCACAGGCTTAGGCACCGAGGCGGCAGGGGTGGTTGAGAGGGTCGGCCCGGGCGTCACCGATTTCAAAGTGGGCGACAGGGTCTGCTACGCCAGCGGGCCCATGCTGGGTGCCTGTTCTACCGCTCGCAACTACCCCGTGGCTCGTTTGATGAAATCTCCCGATTTCATGAAAGATGAGGAAATTGCCGCGATTTTGCTCAAGGGCATGACGGTCGAATACCTGATGTGTCGCTGCTATCCCGTTCAAGCGGGGCAATATGTGCTGATGCATGCGGCAGCCGGAGGGGTGGGGTTGCTGGCTGGACAATGGGGCCGCCACATCGGGGCCCACATGATTGGTGTCGCCGGCGGTGCCGACAAAGTGGCCCTGGCCCGACAAAACGGTTACGAATTTTGCATCGACCGCAAGACCGAAGACATCGCCGCCCGTGTGAAGGAGATCACTGGTGGGCGTGGCGTGCCGGTGGTTTACGACTCAGTGGGCAAAGACTCCTTTGAGGCTTCTCTGAACTGCTTGCAACCGCGCGGTTATTTTGTGTCTTTTGGCACCACCACAGGCGCACCCCCCCCGGTGGCGGCGGGCACCTTGCAAAAAATGGGTTCTTTGTATTTCACCCGTCCCACTTTGGTGACTTACACCTCTTCTACCCAGGAGCTTCGCGATTCGGCATCCGCGGTGTTCGACTTGTTCCGTCAAGGGGCGCTCAAGGTATCGATCAATCAGCGCTATAAGCTCGACGACATCGCCAAAGCCCATGCCGACCTGGAAACAGGCCGCACCACGGGTTCCAGCATCATTTTGCCGTCCTGAACCAGTCATCTCTTCTTTCACCATTCATCAAGGAGTTCACCATGATCAAGCGATTCAAACTCGGGTTATTGGCAGGTCTTTTGACCATGGCGGGATGGGGTAATGCCCAAGCGGAAAACATCCGTTTGCGCATCGCCTCCGGCCATCCGGCGGCCAACACCTATGTGAACCTGATGCAGAATTTCTTTGTCCCTGAAGTCACCAAACGGGTGGCAGAACGCACTACGCACAAGATCGAGTTTGTCGAAGGCTACGGCGGGGCCATGGTCAAGGTGGCCGACACGCTGGAAGGGGTGCAGTCCGGTTTGATCGACATCGGCGGTTATTGCTTCTGTTTCGAGGCTTCCAACCTGCCCCTGCATGCCTTTCAGGTGATGCTGCCTTTCGGCACCATGAGCCCCAAGGCCAGTGTCGAATTGGCGCGCTCGGTTTACAACCAGGTGCCGTACATGAGCAAGGTCTTTGAGGACAAATACAACCAAACCCTGTTGGCGCTCATTGCCGACAACGGCTACAACCTGGGCACCACTTTTGAATGGAACACGGTCTCTGAGCTCAAGGGTCGCAAGCTGGCCGGTGCGGGCCTGAACCTCAAGTGGCTCGAATACGCCGGTGCGGTGCCGGTGCAGTCTAGCCTGCCCGAGGCTTACACCTCGATGCAAACCGGTGTTTACAACGGCTGGATCATGTTCCCGTCGGGCTGGGTGAACTTCAAACTGAACGAAGTCGCCAAGCACTACACCGAAACCGGTTTTGGGGCCATCACCTGGCACGGCCTGACCATGAACAAGGCACGTTTCGCCAAGCTGCCCAAAGAAGTGCAAACCATCATTCTGGAAGTGGCCAAAGAGTTCGAAGCCAGAACCGGCTCGGTGAACGAAGAAAACTACCCCAAGCAATTGGTTCAACTCAGAGACTTGGGCGTGACAGTCAAGAAAGTGCCTGACAGCGTGCGCGTTGAGTGGGCCAATTCGTTGAAAGACTGGCCGCAGACCATGGCTGCCGATCTCGACGCCAAAGGTTTGCCCGCTTCTCAGGTGCTCAAGCTGACCCTTGAAGGCGCCGAAAAAATGGGCCACAAGTGGCCGGTGCGTTACAACATCAAGTGACCCACCATGCTTGATCGCTTTGCGGATTGGGTGACGAAGGCTTGCATGGTGGCGGCAGCCATCTGGGCCTTCGTGCTGTGTTTTCTGGTGGTCGCCGACGTGTCCGGTCGGGTGCTCTTCAACAGCCCCGTCAAAGGCACGCCGGAAATCATTTCCCTGTCCATCGTCATCATCTGCTTTTTGCAGGCGGGCTATGCCATCCGTTCGGGGGGCATGCTCAATGTCGACACTTTGGTCACCCACCTCAGCCCCAGGGCGCAAAGCCTGTTGGCTGCCTGGGGTGCGCTGATCGGTGTTTTTTTCTTTGGCCTGATCTGCTACGGCACGATCGATGGTGCGGCCCATGCCTGGAACTCTGGCGAGTACGAGGGCGAGGGTGCATTGCGCGTACCGGTCTGGCCGGCCAAATTCATCATCTTGCTGGGCACGGCCTTGGCTTGCCTGAGCTATATCTTATTGATGTTGCAAAACATCTCGAATGCCATCAAAGGCGAGGGCGGCAATTTTTCCGCCAGTACACATTGAGACACTTTCATGTTTGATCCCGAACAAATGCTCATCATGGTCAGCGTGCTGCTGGTTTTGGTGTTCAGCGGCGTACACATTGCGGTCTCTTTGGGCGTGACCAGCCTGCTGGGCATTTACCTGATGACCGAGCAAATGGACACGGTGATCAGTTTTGCGTCAAATACCGCCTACGAGGCCTTGCGCGATTATGTCTTTGCCGTCATCCCACTCTTTATGCTGATGGGAGAGTTTTTGGCCAAATGTGGGGCGGCCAGCGACTTGTTCACCCTCATCAACCGGCTGACCCGTCGTTTGCCGGGGCGTTTGGGCATTGCCACGGTGTTGTCCAATGCGGTGTTTGCCTTCGTCACAGGCGTCTCGATTGCCGCTGCTGCGGCGTTCTCCAAAATCGCCTACCCTGAGATGCGCCGTTATGGCTACGAGCGCAAATTTGCCTTGGGTTGCATTGCCGGCAGTGCCTGTCTGGGCATGCTGATCCCGCCTTCGGTTCTCATGATCGTCTGGGGCGTGCTGACCGAAATGGCCATCGGCAAGCTCTTCATCGCCGGCATCATCCCGGGCTTCATCGTGGTGGCCCTGTACATCATCTACATCCTGTGGGTGGCTTTCAAACATCCTGAGCGGGTGGGCGAGGGCGACAACCTGCCTTTGGCGCAACAACAAGCCAGGGCCACTTATGCCAAAGAAGAAACCGAAGACCTGCGCACCATCTTTTACAGCACGGTGGGCATCCTGGTCTTGGTGACTTTGGTGCTGGGCGGCATCTGGTTGGGGGTATTCACGCCAACCGAAGGTGCTGGTGTGGGGGCGGCTTTGTCCCTGGTGCTGGCACTGATGCGCGGCATGCGTGGCAAAGAAATGCTGCAGGCCATTTTGTCGGTGGGGCGCACCTCGGCGCCTTTGCTTTTGTTGCTGGTGACTGCCGCCCTCTATTCGCGGGTGCTGTCCATGACCGGCATCACCGGTGCCGCCAAAGAGTACTTTCTGGGCTCGGGTTTGTCACCATACACCATCCTGGCTTTGATGGTGCTGGTTTGGTTCATATTGGGTTGCATCATCGACTCGATTTCCATCATCCTGCTCACGGTGCCGGTGTTCGGGCCCCTGGCCGTGGCGCTGGGCTTTGACCCCATCGCCTTCGCCATCATTGGCATCATCGCCATCGAGACGGGACTGCTAACGCCCCCGTTTGGCATCTTGGTGTTCACTGTGAAGGCGGCGGTCACCGATGAAAAAGACCTCTCCACCGGTGAGATCTTCAAAGGCTCGGTGCCCTACTGGATCATGCTGCTGATCGCCATTTTGTCACTCGTATTCTTTCCTCAGGTGGCGACATGGTTGCCCAATTTGGGCAATGCGGTGGCCGGCGCTTGAGTTTTTTTCTTCACGGAGTCAGACATGCCTGCTTACTGGATCGCCCGTTGCGTGATCAACGATCCTGTCGAATACAAACGCTACACCGATCAGGTGCCCGGCATCATCGCCAAGTACGGTGCCAAGGTGCTGGCGCGGGGTGGCAAGTACCAGATCATGGAAGGCCCGGAGGTCTTTCATCGGTTTGTGTTGCTTGAATTTCCGACCTTTGAGGCGGCGGTCAACTGTTTTCAGTCGCCCGAGTATGTGGCAGCGGCATCGCATCGCCGCAGCGGCGCGGGCATCGTGGAAAACGTGATCGTTGAAGGCGGCGAATTCACCAAATAAGCCCCCCGGGCTTTCGGTTCAACGCCCCGCTTGCATGGCCGCCATCAGCTCTTTAGCGGCCGCTTCGGGTTCATCTTGTCCCACGATGGCTCGCACCACCGCGATCGATCCAACGCCGCAGTCCAGCACCTCGGCAAAGCGCGTCACATCGATTCCCCCGATGCCCACCAGTGCAAAGCGCTGCATGAGCCGGGAATAGGCACGCAGGCGGCCCGGACCTTGCGGCGCAGTCGCCATGCGTTTGAGCGTGGTCGGGAACACCGCCCCCAGGGCGAGGTAGCTTGGCCCGACCGATGCCGCCCGCAACATTTCGGCGTAGCCATGGGTCGATAAGCCCAAGCGCAAGCCAGACAGGCGGATGCGCTCTATCGGGGCCATTTGCAGGTCTTCCTGACCCAGGTGCACGCCATACGCCCCATGTTCGATGGCGCTGGCCCAATGGTCGTTGATGAACAGCAGGCTGTCGCTGCCGCGCACCGCCGCCACCGCAGCCTTCACCTCGCGCTCGATGGCGGCACGGTCATCCGATTTGAAGCGCAGTTGCAGGGTGGGCACTCCGGCCTGAGCCATGCGCGCCACCCAGGCGGCATCGGGCAAGACCGCATACAAGCCCAGTTGCCGGGGGCATGGGGCGCAGGGCAGCGGGTGTGCATGTGCCAGAGGGCCAAAGTCCATGGCCTCGGTCGGCCAGAGTTCCGGGTCAAAGCCACCCAGGCGCTGGCTCTGCCGCTGCCAGGCTTGCTTGACCACTTCGGCATCGCGGGGGATGAAACCCAAGGCAGCCAGGGCGATGTGCAGGGCCAGTCCAGTCACCGAGGTGTCTGATGGGTTGCTCGCGGGCAGGGGGTCACCGGCTTGCATGCCCGCATGGTTCCGAATCAGATGCTGCGCCAGGGCTTGTACGCGAGAAGTGTCAGGGCTCATGATTGATGCCAGAAAGGGGTGCCCAGCACGGGGGTGCTGGGTTGGGCTTGTTCCTGCGCTTGCATGGCGCCAGCCAGATGGGCCGAGCGACCTGCTCGAACGGCTTGAGCAAAGGCGTGCGCCATCGAGACCGGATCTCGAGCCAAGGCAACGGCGGTGTTGAGCAGAACGGCGTCATAGCCCCATTCCATCACCGTACAGGCGTGTGAGGGCAGGCCCAGCCCGGCATCCACGATCAGGGGCACATTCAGTCGCTCACGCAGCGTGCGCATGGCATAGGGGTTGATGGGGCCTTTACCGGTACCGATGGGAGCCGCCCAAGGCATCACAGCCTGACAACCGACATCCACCAGTCGCTGACACAGCACCAGATCGTCAGTGCTGTAGGGCAAGACCCGAAAGCCGCTTTTGATCAGTCGCTCTGCCGCGACGGGAAGTTGCAGGGTGTCGGGTTGCAAGGTGTAGTCGTCGCCAATGAGCTCCAACTTGACCCAGTCGGTCTCGAACACTTCGCGCGCCATTTCAGCCGTGGTGATGGCCTCTTGAAGGCTATGGCAGCCGGCGGTGTTGGGCAAAACGGTCACGCCGGTGTCGCGCAGCAACTGGAAAAACTCACGCGATGCCTCCACCCCCTGAGCGGTCTGACGGCGCAAAGACGCGGTCAGCATGGCGGGCTGCCCGGCTTGAACCGAGCGCGCCAGCACAGCGGGTGATGGGTAGCGTGAGGTGCCCAGCAGCAAACGGCTGTCAAAGCGCTGGCCATACAGGATCAATGGGTCTTCAGAGGGGGTGTTCATGGTTCATCCGCCGGTGATGGGGGCGATCAGCTCGATGCGGTCGCCCGCGCACAAGGGGTGGCTTGCGTGCCGTGTTTTTGGAACAAATTCCAGATTGACGGCGGCCGCGAAGGGCGGTTGCACCCCGACAGCCGCAATGGCATCAGACAGGCAGGCCCCCGCAGGCAATCGGTAGGGGGTTTGGTTGATCAGGACTTCAATGGTGGGGCTCATGTTCAACTCGCAGGCCCCAACGCAGGGCCCACTCGGTGGTCTGGGTTTGCATCCACTCCAGCGCAGCGTCGAGCATGGCCGGAGAGATCAGAAAGCCATGCCGGTACAAACCGTTCAGGCTGACATGGCGCGGGCCGTGCAGGGTGATGCAAGGCAGATTGTCGGTCAAAGTGGGGCGGGCCTGGGTGGCGATCTCCATGATTCTGGCCTCGCCAAAACCGGGGTGGACGGTGTAGGCCGCACTCAGCAATTCAAGCGTTGAGCGCACGCTGGCCTCAGACAGGTCTTCCGACTCGATTTCAGTGGCGCCAATCACAAACAGGTGATTGGGTTTGGGGGCAATGTAGATCGGGTAGCGGGGGTGCAACAGGCGCGTGGGTCGTTGCAGCGTTACATCGGGGGCATAAAGGCGGATGACCTCCCCGCGCACGCCGCGCAGACGCAAGCGGTCGCGCGCGCCCAGGCCTCGGCAGTCGATCAGCCAATCGGGTGCATCTCTGGCGCTCAAGTCGAAATCATCCGGGGTGCGGGGTGACTGCCAATGCAGGCTCACGTTGGCCTGTCCTTGCAAGGCCCGCAGCAAGGCCTCCAGCAAGCCCCGGTTGTCCAGTTGCCCCTCACCGGGCAAGTACATTCCTTGCGTGAAACGGCCAGCCAAACTGGGCTCCAGGTCGGCCATGCGGGTGCCGTCGGCTTTTTCCAGCGGTGGCAATTCGGGGCAATCGCGGGCAGTTTGGCGCAACATCTGCTCAAACTGTTTGGCCAAAGGGGCGTCTTGGCGGTGCCAAACGATCAAACTGCCGTTGCGCTGGCTGAAAACGGGCTCGGGCAACTCGCGCAACAACTCGCCCCACCGACTCAGCGAGTGATGGCCCATGCGCACGACCGATGTCTCCGTGATGGCCGACTCTGCCAGCGGCGCGAGCATGGCAGCGGCGATGCGGGCCGCCGCGCCCATGGCGTCAGCGCCCTGGGCGTCAAAAACTTCGACCGCATGGCCTTGGCGGGCCAGGGCCAACGCCATCAGGCGCCCCATCAGGCCAGCGCCCAGTATCACGCAGCGCATGCGGCTCATGGTTTCACTTTTTCTTTCATGGTTATGGCCTGTGGTTGAACAGACCTCTCTATTGTCCCTGATCCCAAAGCCCTGCAGGCGCACCTGCGTATGATTCAGGTCATGAAGACGACCTCCCCCCACCGATACGCCCGAGTGCTAACGATTGCCGGTTCCGACAGCGGAGGCGGAGCGGGCATCCAGGCCGACCTGAAAACCTTTGCCGCTTTGGGCTGCTATGGCATGACCGCGCTGACCGCGCTCACCGCCCAGAACACCTTGGGCGTGCAGGCCATCCACGCGGTGCCGCCTGCGTTTTTAAAGGCCCAGTTGCAATCGGTGCTCGATGACATAGGCGTCGATGCGATCAAGATAGGCATGCTGCACGCCCCCGAGATCGTTGAAGTGGTGGCCTGGGCCATCGACCAATATCGTCCTGCGCATGTGGTGCTGGACCCTGTGATGGTGGCCACCAGCGGAGACCGTTTGATCGCCGAAGAAACCGTGTCGGAACTGGTGCGGCAACTGTTCCCACGGGCCAGCCTGATCACCCCCAATCTCGATGAGGCCGAGTGGTTGCTGGGGCATGCCATCGCAGGGGCGCAAGCCTTGCCGGCGGCGGCCCAAGAGCTGTTGCAAATGGGCGCGCGCGCCGTTTTACTCAAAGGCGGTCATCTGGCAGGCGACGAGGTGGTCGATTGGCTGCAAGTGCCCGCGCGCGAAGGCGTGCGTCTGGCCAGCCCTCGCATTGCCAGTCACAACGTGCACGGCACCGGCTGTACCCTGTCTTCGGCGATTGCCGCCCATATGGCCCTAGGGCATGAATTGGAAGCCGCAGTGCGGCTGGCGCGCCAGTACATCCTGGCGGCGATTGCCGCCGGGGCCGGTTTTGGTTTGGGCCAAGGTCACGGGCCGCTCAATCACGGGCACTCGCCGCAAGCCACGCACGCGCGCTGAGCAGCCTTGGCAGACTCAGACCTTCAGGCGGGCATGCAAGCGTGCCGAAGCGGTGGTGTATTCCAGCGTGACCGGACCGCCTTGCTGCCGCTCTGCAAAACCGTAGGCAGCCAGCGTGGCTTCGTGAAAGCCACAGGCGATCAGCTTGCGTTTGCCAGGGTAGTGGTTGACATCGCCCACAGCGTAAACCCCGGGCAGGCTGGTGCCGTAGTCTTGAGTGTTCACCTTCACCTGACGCTTGGCCATGTCCAGCCCCCATTGGGCGATCGGGCCCAATTTGGGGCTCAGGCCCAAACATTGCACCAGCACATCGCAAGGCAGGGCCATGGGCTCGCCTTCGGGCGGGGCCAGTTCTATGATGTGTACACGCCCCTGCTCTGACTGGCAAGACACGGGTTGGCCGACCACAAAACGGATTTGTCGACCATGGATCATGGCATCCAGCCAAATCTGATCCCCATCGGGCAGATCCAGTTTCTCGCGCCGGTGCACCAGCGTCAGGCTGGCGTGGGGTCGGGTGAGCCACTCGCGCAGCACAGGCATGACCGATGCATCCCCCCCGGCCACCAGCACATGGGGCTTGGGCTTGGGACTGGTCTGTGGGTCATTCGCATGGAAAACGCCCTCAAGGTCACTGAGGCCTTCCAGGGCCCAGCTGCGCGGCACAAAGGCACCGACCCCGGCGGCAATGAAGACCCCTTGAGCCTGAAAAGCCTGGCCCTGGTCGGTGTGGACCAGGTAGCCGCCTTGGGGTGATGGGGCCAGGGCAGCCACCTGTTGGCGCAAGTGAAAGGGCACCTCGAAGGGCTTTAGCTGTTTTTGCAGCTGCTCGATCAGTTGACGCCCGGTGCAACGAGACATGCCGGGAATGTCATAGATGGGTTTGTCGGGGTAAAGCTCGACGCATTGACCGCCGATTTGGGGCAATACATCAATGACCTGACAGTCAAAACCCAGCAGGCCGAGTTGAAACGCCTGATACAAGCCGACTGGGCCGGCGCCGATGACCAACGCCTGGGTGTTGATCAGCGTTTGAGTTCGGCCAATTTGCCGGTTTTGTTTTTCCATTCCTCGGCGTCAGGCAAAGGGGCCTTGCGTTTGGTGATGCTGGGCCAACCCAATTGCGACAATTCGGCGTTCAGGGGCACCATGTGCTCTTGTCCCTCGGGCACGTCTTCTTCTGCATAAATGGCATTGACCGGGCATTCGGGGATGCAGACCGCACAGTCTATGCACTCATCGGGGTCGATGGTCAGAAAGTTGGGGCCTTCGCGGAAACAGTCCACAGGACAAACATCCACACAATCGGTGTATTTGCAGCGGATGCAGGCTTCGGTGACGACATGAGTCATGGTGAAGATGAAGTACTTGGCATGCCCCAAAAGGGCGATAGATTGATTTTACCCCGATCTCAATCGATCAGGACGGCCGCGCTGGTCCGGTGGCTGGCGGTATCGACCAGCACCATGGCCCCCAGGCCACGCGATCGGGTGTAGGGCAGGGCCGCCATATCCTGTTGGAATTGCAGCCGGATGCGGCCTATTTCGTTGGGCTTGAGCTCATCGGCAGGCAGGGGCTGCAGGGTTTGGATGTCCAGGCGATGCTCTATGGCGATCACCCGGGCCTTGACCCAGCGGCGGCCATGCAGGGCCCAATAGACCCGCCCGGGCGTCAGGGGGGTGTCGTCCATCCAGGTCACAGTGCTGGCCCAATCGCGGCGGGTTTCAATGGCGTCGGTGTCGGCCAGCAACCAGTCGCCTCGTGAGACATCGACCTCCCGGTCGAGCACGATCCCGGCGCTGTGGCCCTCGATCGTCGGCACCTCCCGGCGCACGGCATCCATCAGTCGGGCGATGGTGGCTGATTGTCCGCTGGGAAAGACTCGCAAGGTTTGACCCACGCTCAGGGTGCCGGCCGCCAGACGGCCCCAAAACACCCGTCGTCCCACCTGGGTCTGGGCAGAGTCATGGTTTTTTTCGACCCATTGCACCGGAAATGCCACCGGCAGGGCGGCATCTGAAGGCAAATTGGGCAAAGACTCCAACAAAGCCAGCAGATGCGGCCCCCGATAGCCGCACCAGTCCGAGTGGGGCTCGGCGACATTCCAGCCCTTCAGGGCGGAGATGGGGACGATGGCGCGTGGCTCGATGCCTGCCCCGACTGAGAACTTGATCAGGGCCTGGCGGATGCGCGCAAAGGCCATGCGCGCATCTTCAACCGCGTCGAGTTTATTGATGGCAAAGAGAATGGAGGGCACCCGCAGCAGGTGCGCCAGCAGGCTGTGGCGGCAGGTCTGAGGTAACAATTGAACCGCTTCGCTGCGGGTGTCGAGCTTGGTCGCGTCGACCAACACCACGGCGGCATCGGCACTGCTGGCCGCGGTCACCATATTGCGGGTGTATTGCTCATGGCCGGGGGCGTCGCCTATGATGAATTTGCGGGCGGGGGTGCTGAAATAGCGATAGGCCACATCGATGGTGATGCCCTGTTCGCGCTCGGCACTCAGGCCATCGGTGAGCAAAGCCAGATCGGTTTGCCCTTGGCGCTGCACCCCGGCGAGTTGATCAGACAACACGGCCTGGCTGTCGACCAGCAGGCGGCCGATCAGGGTGCTTTTGCCGTCATCGACCGATCCGCAGGTGATGAATTTGAGTGCTTCCATCAGAAATAACCGTCTTTCTTGCGTTTTTCCATCGAGGCATCCGAGGTCTGGTCGTCCATGCGGGTCGCCCCGCGCTCGCTGACCTCGGCGGTCAGGGTCTCGATCACGATCTGCCCTGGGGTGGCGGCATCGCTCAGCACCGGGCAGGTGCAGGTGATGTCACCCACGGTTCTGAAGCGCACCTGGCGTGTTTCCACTGTTTCGCCCTCGCGTGCCGGGGTGAGCTCGGTCACCGGCACCCACAGGCCGCGGCGCTCGACCACCTGGCGCGCGTGGCTGTAATAGATCGAGGGCAGGCCCAGGTTTTCGCGCTCAATGTATTGCCACACATCGAGCTCGGTCCAATTCGAGATGGGGAACACCCGAAAGTGCTCGCCGGGTTGCAGGCGGGTGTTGAACAGGGTCCAAAGTTCGGGGCGCTGGTCTTTGGGCTGCCACTGTCCAAAGCTGTCGCGGTGGCTGAAGATGCGCTCTTTGGCGCGGGCTTTTTCTTCGTCGCGTCGCGCCCCGCCGATCAGGGCGTCAAAGCGGAATTCCTCAATCGCTTCGAGCAAGGTCACCGACTGGTGGGCATTGCGGCTCTCGCCCGGGTGGGCCAGACGCACGGTGCCACGGCGCATCGAGTCCTCGACGCTGCGCACGATCAGCTCAGCGCCGAGTTCGTCGGCGCGCTGGTCGCGAAAGGCGGTCACTTCGGGGAAGTTGTGACCCGTGTCGATCATCAGCAGCGGGTAGGGCAGTCGGCCCTTGCCAAAGGCTTTTTCTGCACAACGCAGCATCACCAATGAGTCTTTGCCGCCCGAGAAAAGCAGGGCAGGTCGCTCAAAGACCGCCGCCACTTCGCGCAGGATGAAAATGGTTTCTTCTTCCAGCGCGTCGAGGTGGCTGTTGCTGAGCTGGTTGAGGTGTTCAATATCGGTTCTGGCGTTCATGCGACTCTCACGTGCAGGCCACATTCTTTGGCCGATTCGTCTTCCCACCACCAGCGGCCCGCCCGAAAGGGCTCTCCCATGCTGATGGCGCGGGTGCAGGGGGCGCAGCCGATGCTCGGGTAAAAATCATCGTGCAGCGGGTTGTAATCGATTTGTTCTCGGGCAATGAAATGCCACACATCGCCCCAGGTCCAGCTGGCCAGAGGGTTGTATTTGGTGCGGCCTGTGGTGCCGGTTTCGCTGTGGTCGACCAGCGGTACATCGGCCCGGGCCTCCGACTGCTCGCGGCGCAGTCCGGTGATCCAGGCCGTTTGGCCCTGCAAGGCTTGCGCCAGAGGCTCCAGTTTGCGCAACCGGCAGCAGTCTTTGCGCAAGGCCATGTGGTCATAAATCGCCAACTGCCCATGACGGGCGACCCACTCGATCACTTGTGCGGACTCAGGGCGATGCACTTCAATCACCCAGCGCTTGGTCGCCTGTTGGCGCTCCAGCAGGGCCAGGGTTTGGTGGTGCAGGGCACCAGTGTCGAGCACAAAGACCGTGATGGGCAATTTCAGCTCGGCCAGCAAGTGGCTGATGACCACGTCTTCGGCCCCCAGACTCGATGCTTGCTTGATCGCCGCATGCTCCCGGCTGGCCGTGCTCAACACATCTTGGGTTTGGGCCAGTTTTGACTCAAAATCGGCGCTGGCCTGGGCCAGGCGTTCTGTCGCTCTTGGGGCGGGGCGCAAGTGGCTCATGCGGTTTGCTCCCGGGCGAAGTGGGGCCGGGGCTGTCGCGCATCACCCTGGTAGGCAGGCAGGGGGCGTTGCAGCTGCGCCTGTGCCGTGGCCAGCGATTGGTCGGCGCGCAACACGGCGCTGCTGAATCCGCAGCGCTGCATCTGCACCAACTGGTCCACCAGCACATCACCGGTGGCGCGCAGATCGCCGGCATAGCCCCGGCGGCGCAAGATGCGGGCTTGGCTGTAGGCGCGCCCGTCGGTGAATTTGGGGAAGTGCAACTCAATCAGTGGCGCCGAGTCCAAGGCCAAGGTTTGGGCGTCGACGGTGTTGCCCAGTCGCAAGGCCTGGGCGTCGTCATGGGGGGGTGAGAACAATTGCATGGTGTGGCTCATGGATTTAGGTCTCAACGTCGGTGCGGGCGGTGATGTGACGAACCTGATGCGCCGCCGCTTTGAACGGCTCGTGGCCGATACGGCGCAACGCGTCTATAAATGTTTCCTGCGCTTGGCGCTCTTGCACGTAGACGCTCAAAATCGCTTCGATGGCTTGCAGCACCTCGGCGGCTGCAAACGATGGACCGATCACTTTGCCCGCTTGTGCCGTACCGCTCAGTGTCGTGCCGTCGGATCCGCCCAGCGTGATCTGATACCACTCCTGGCCGTCTTTATCCACGCCAAGTATGCCGATGTGTCCGCTGTGGTGGTGACCGCAAGAGTTGATGCAACCGCTGATGTGCAAGTCGATGGGGCCGAGGTCGTCGAGCTCGTCAAGGTCTTGGTAGCGGGCGGTGATTTCAGCTGCCAAGGGCAGTGAGCGGGCATTGGCCAGGGCGCAATAGTCTCCGCCAGGGCAGGCGATGATGTCAGAGAGCAGCCCAATGTTCGGTTTGGCCAGTCCCAGGCGACGCGCTTCGCGCCAAAGTTCGGGCAACTGGTCACAGGGCACCCAGGGCAACAACAGGTTTTGCTCGTGGGTCACGCGGGCTTCACCGGCAGAAAAACGCTCGGCCAGCAGCGCCGCCGCATCAAGCTGGTCGGCGGTGGCATCGCCCGGGGCTTGTCCCACGCGCTTGAATGACAGGGTGACCGCACGCAGGTCAGGGTTGCGGTGTGCGCTCACGTTGCGCTGCAACCAGCGGGCAAATTCCACGTCGTCTTCAGCGGCGGCTCGCAATATGCGGGCCATTTTCTGATCGGCATCGCTGCGGTTACAAAACAGGGCCGGGGGGGCAAAGTGGGCGGCGACGCGTTGCCATTCGGCGTCGCTGACCAGGTGCTCGGCGCCGTTTTGCAAAACGCGCTCGAACTCTTCCTCCACCTCCTGGGTAAAGCGCTCACCCTCGGCCTTGACCAAAATTTTGATGCGGGCCTTGTAGATGTTGTCGCGGCGACCCCAAAGGTTGTAGGTTCGCACCAGGGCTTCGAGGTAATTCAGAATTTGCCTGGCAGGCAAGAACTCGCGCAGCACGGTACCGATGATCGGTGTGCGGCCCATGCCACCACCTGCTTGCACCCTGAAGCCCAACTCGCCTCCATGATGGCGCGTCAGGCGCAGGCCGACATCATGCCAGCCTGTGGCGGCCCGGTCTTCAGTGGCGCCGGTGATGGCGATCTTGAATTTGCGCGGCAGGTAAGCAAATTCGGGGTGCAGGGTGCTCCACTGGCGCATGATTTCGGCCCAGGGGCGGGGGTCATCGATCTCGTCCGGGGCGATGCCCGCCAGCGCATCGCTGGTGATGTTGCGGATGCAGTTGCCGCTGGTCTGTATGCCGTGCATGTCCACCTCGGCCAGCAAATCCATGACGTCGGCGCTGCGTTCCA
>JACCDW010849912.1_pt1 | contig 97488 bp, 86 predicted proteins | sample 7449781 | NCBI WGS metagenome assembly JACCDW01 (sample SAMN15323449, study PRJNA562643) | freshwater metagenome | isolation source: river surface water | place: USA:Blue River Watershed | collected 2017-08-18
GCCAGCGAGCCGTACAGATAGAAGTCGTACCACTCGAAAACGGTACCGAGCGAAGATGCGAAAATGACTTTCCGCTCTTCGGCAGTGATGCCAGCCGAAGCCTGGGCAGTTGCCATGATGTCTCCTTGGTTTTATAGAGGTGATTCAAATTACTCAGCAAGCATTCACAAGTGGCTGCAACCGTGCGCGGTGAGTGCGGCTGCTTGTGGGTGCCTGATGTGCAATTTGCCGGAGTGTAGGCAGCAAAACTTACGCGGTGCTTGCTGAACCTTACAGAAACTTACGGAGGCATACTCTCGGTCCGTGCATGCTGCAGTGCCAAATAGAACGGTCGTGCGTACAACTATGCTATTCTCGAAAACTGCTTTTCCTGCAGCGCGACCGCTACCCGATCGTTAACTGATCATCACCTGAATACTGCACAGGTGCGTGGAGCGGCGGCTGCAAGGCTTACAAAAATATAAAATCCGGAGACTCTCATGACCGATGCCGTCATCGTATCGACCGCCCGTACCCCGCTCGCCAAGTCCTGGAAGGGCGGCTTCAACATGACGCATGGCGCAACCTTGGGCGGCGCTGCGCTGGCTGCCGCCATCTCGCGTGCCGGCATCGAGCCGGCACAGGTCGAAGATGTGATGATGGGCTGCGCCAATCCCGAAGGCGCGACCGGCTGGAACATTGCGCGCCAGGTGGCGCTGCGCGGCGGCTGCCCCGTGACGACGGCCGGCATCACGATCAACCGTTTCTGCTCGTCGGGCCTGCAGACCATCGCCAGCGCCGCCCAGCGCATCATCGCCGGCGAAGGCGACATTTATGCCGCCGGTGGAGTCGAGTCCATCTCCTGCGTGCAGAACGAAATGAACATGCACATGTTCAAGGACGAATGGCTGACCGAGCACAAGCCGGAGATATACTGGCCGATGCTGCAGACTGCGGAGAATGTCGCCAAGCGCTACAACATCCCGCGCGACCGCCAGGACCATTACGGCGTGCAGAGCCAGTTGCGTGCAGCTGCTGCGCGCGATGCCGGCAAGTTCGACGACGAGATCGTGCCCGTCACCACCCGCATGGCCGTCGCCGACAAGAACACCGGACAGATCGTCACCCGCGAAGTGACGGTCTCGGCCGACGAGGGCATTCGTGCCGATACCACTTACGAAGGCGTGTCGCAGATCCGCACCGCCGTGCCCGGCGGCGTGGTCGCAGCGGGCAATGCGAGCCAGTTCTCCGATGGCGCATCGGTGGCCATCGTGATGAGCGACAAGGCCGCCGCTGCCGCAGGCAAGCAGCCGCTGGGCCTGTTCCGCGGCTTCGCGGTCGCCGGTTGCGAGCCGGATGAAATGGGCATCGGCCCGGTGTTCGCGATCCCCAAGCTGCTGAAGCAGACCGGCCTGAAGATGGACGACATCGGCCTGTGGGAGCTCAACGAAGCCTTCGCGGTGCAGGTCCTGTACTGCGCCGACAAACTCGGCATCCCGATGGACCGGCTGAACGTGAACGGCGGCGCGATTGCGTTGGGCCACCCGTATGGCACCTCCGGTGCGCGCCTGACCGGCCATGCGCTGATCGAGGGCAAGCGCCGCGGCGTCAAGTATGTGGTCATCACCATGTGCATCGGCGGCGGGCAGGGCGCGGCAGGACTGTTCGAAGTGCTGTAAGCGCTGTCAGTGCTGTGAATCCGGCTTCGCTGATCCTGTCCAGGCGCGACCTCGACTTCCTGTTGTACGAGTGGCTGGACGCAGGCGCGCTGTGCGCGCGCCCGCGCTTTGCCGACCACAACCGCGAGACCTTCGATGCCGTGCTCGACCTGTGCGAACAGCTCGCGACCGAGCAATTCGCGCCGCACAATCGCACCTCCGACCTCAACGAACCCACGTTCGACGGCCACAAGGTCACGCTGATCCCGGAAGTCGGCGCGGCGCTGAAGGCCTTCTGCGACGCCGGCCTGATGGCGGCCGGCCAGGACTACGCGCTCGGCGGCATGCAGCTGCCCTGCGTGATCGAGAAGGCCGGCTTTGCGTGGTTCAAGGGCGCCAATGTCGCGACGGCCGCCTATCCGATGCTCACCATCGGCAATGCGAATACGCTGCTCAAGTGCGGCACGCCCGAGCAAGTCGCCAAATACGTGAAGCCCATGCTGGCCGGACGCTTCTTTGGCACCATGTGCCTGTCCGAGCCGCAGGCCGGCTCCAGCCTGTCCGACATCACCACCCGCGCCGAACCGCAGCCCGACGGCAGCTACCGGCTGCGCGGCAACAAGATGTGGATCTCGGGCGGCGAGCATGAGCTGTCGGAGAACATCGTGCATCTGGTACTGGCCAAGGTGCCGGGCCCGGATGGCAAGCTGATTCCGGGCGTGAAGGGTATCTCGCTGTTCCTCGTGCCCAAGTATCTGGTGAATGACGATGGCAGCCTCGGCGAGCGCAACGACATCGCGCTGGCAGGGCTGAACCACAAGATGGGCTATCGCGGCACCACCAATTGCCTGCTGAATTTCGGCGAAGGCAAGTTCCGCCCTTCGGGACAGGCGGGTGCAGTCGGTCATCTGGTCGGCAACCTGCATCAGGGACTGGCGGCGATGTTCAACATGATGAACGAGGCGCGCATCGGCGTCGGCCTCGGTGCCGTGATGCTGGGCTACACCGGTTACCTGCATGCGCTCGACTATGCGCGCAACCGTCCGCAAGGTCGCCATCCGCAGGCCAAGGATCCGGCACAAGCGCAGGTGAAGATCATCGAGCATGCCGATGTGCGCCGCATGCTGCTCGCGCAGAAGTCCTATGTCGAAGGCGCGCTGGCGCTGGTGCTGTATTGCGCGCGGCTGGTCGACGATGAAAAGACCGCACCCGATCAACCGACTCGCGAGCAGGCCACGCTGCTGCTCGACATCCTGACCCCGATCGCGAAGTCCTGGCCGTCGCAGTGGTGCCTGGAGGCGAACTCGCTGGCGATACAGGTGCATGGCGGCTATGGCTATACGCGCGACTATGCAGTCGAGCAGTTCTACCGCGACAACCGCCTCAACCCCATTCACGAAGGCACCCACGGCATACAGGGGCTGGACCTGCTCGGTCGCAAGGTCGTGATGCGCAACGGCGAAGCTTTCCGCTTGCTGACTGACAAGGTGATGGACACCGTGTCGCGCGCTGCAGGTTTGCCGCAAGCGGAGGCACTCGCGCAGCGCTGGCAGCGACTCGTCGAGGTGACGAAGGCCTTGCACGCCGCCGGCGACCTGAACCTGACGCTGGCCAACGCGACCGTGTATCTGGAAGCCTTCGGCCATCTGGTACTGGGCTGGATCTGGCTAGAGCAATGTGTGGCGGCCGACAACAGTCAGGGCGATGTGGTCGACGCCGATGCGGGCTTCTACGCTGGCAAGCGGCAGGCGTGTCAGTGGTTCTTCGCCAATGAAGTGCCCAAAGTCGATGCGCAGCTGGCCTTGCTGGCCTCGCTGGACGCAACTGCGCTGCAGATGCAGGATGACTGGTTCTGATGAAGGACTGGCCTGCGCCCACGCATGCGGAACGCGCTTTCGGGTATGTTCGCAAGCACCCCCATCAATCACCCGATCAATCACTTAACCAATAACGCAGCAAAGGCAAGACAACACCCATGATCAAGCACATTGTGATGTGGCAGTTGAAGGACGAGGCCGAAGGCGCCGACAAGGCGACCAATGCACGCAAGATGAAGGCACTGCTCGATGCCTGCGCCGACATCGTGCCCGGCATCCTGACGTTCGAAGTCGCGCTGGCCGAGCCGGGTATGGAATGCACCTATGACGTGGTGCTGTACTCGGAATTCGAGTCTGCTGCCGCGCTGGATGCTTACCAGAACCATCCGCAGCACGTGGCGCTGAAGCCCTTCGTGGGCGCGGTTCGCCAGGCGCGCCAGTGCATGGATTACGAGATCCACTGAAAGCAGATGCCGGCGGCATCGCCGGGCTGGTCATAAGCAACCGAAACCGATACGGAGACAAGGCATGACGACCATCCGCGAATTGTTCGACCTCAGCGGCAAGACCGCACTGGTGACCGGAGGCTCGCGCGGTCTCGGCTTGCAGATGGCCGAGGCGCTTGGCGAGCAGGGCGCAAGGCTGGTGATTGCCGCGCGCAAGCAGGATGAGCTGGACGCCGCAGTCGCGCATCTGTCGCAGCGCGGCATCGATGTCCATGCGGTGCAGGCCGATCTCGGCAGCGAAGCCGGCACCACGGCACTGGCCGACGCGGCGCTCGCGTATCTGGGTCATGTGGACATCCTGGTCAACAACGCCGGCGCTACCTGGGGCGCACCTGCCGAAGATCACCCGATCGATGGCTGGGACAAGGTGATGAACCTGAATGTGCGCAGCATCTTCCTGCTGTCGCAGCAGATCGGCAAGCGCTCGATGATCCCGCGTCAGTCCGGTCGCATCATCAATATTGCGTCGATCGCCGGCTTCGCAGGCAATGGCGACTCGCACATGCAAACCATCGGCTACAACACGTCGAAAGCAGCGGTGATCAATTTCACCCGTACGCTGGCGGGCGAGTGGGGCCGCTACGGCATCACCGTGAATGCGCTGGCACCGGGTTTCTTCCCTTCCAAAATGTCGCGTGGCATGCTGGAGCGCATGGGCGAGGAAGCCGCACAACGCGCGCCGCTGCGCCGGCTCGGTGATGACGAAGACTTGAAGGGCGCGCTGCTGCTGTTCGCGACCCGCGCCGGCAAGCACATCACCGGGCAGACCCTGGCTGTCGATGGCGGCGTGTCGGCAGTGCTGATCTGAACCAACGACTCTGCGACTCTGCGATTCTCCGACTCTCCGACTGTCCACCCCCATGAAGCCCGCCGCCTTTCCCGTCGAGATTCCTTTCCTGAACCAGCTCGGCGTCGAATTCCTTGGCATGGCCGACGGGCGCGCGCAAGTGGCGCTCAACCTGAAACCGGACCACATGAACAGCTGGCAGGTGACCCATGGCGGCGTGGTGATGACCTTGCTCGATGTCGTGATGTCGCTGGCCGGCCGTTCGCTGGATCCGGATTCGCGTGCCGGCGTCACGGTGGAGATGAAGACCAGTTTCCTGCAGCCCGCCGGGCGTCCCGGCAGCCGGATTGTCGCGACCGGCCATGCCTTCCATCGCTCGACCACGATGTGCTTTTGCGAGGCCGAGCTGCATGATGGCGACAAGCTGGTCGCGAAGGCGATGGGCACTTTCAAATACCTGAAGCGGCTGGACGTGGCCGCCAAACTGTAAAGGGATCAGACCATGAGCACTTACCAGAGGATCGTGCTGGCTTCGCGGCCGCAGGGCGAAGTCACCGCCGACAATTTCCGGCTCGAGACCGTGGCAATGCCGGCGATCGCCGACGGCCAGCTGCTGGTGCGCAATCATTACCTGTCGCTCGATCCCTACATGCGCATGCGCATGGTCGATGCGAAGAGCTATGCCGCGCCGCAGCCGCTGGACGAGACCATGATCGGCGGCACCGTCGGCGAGGTGATCGAATCGAAGCACCCGAAGTTCAAGGCCGGCGACAAGGTGGTCGGGATGTTCGGCTGGTCCGAGATCGGCGTCTCCGACGGCACGCTGCTGAAGAAGGTGCCTGATGGCCCGGTGCCCTTGTCGGCCTATCTGGGCGCGGTCGGCATGCCCGGCATGACCGCCTGGTATGGCCTGAACCAGATCATTCAGCCCAAGGCCGGCCAGACCATCGCGGTGTCTGCGGCCAGCGGCGCGGTCGGCAGCGTGGTCGGGCAGCTGGCGAAGCTCAAGGGTTGCCGCGTGGTCGGCATCGCCGGCGGCAAGCAGAAATGCGACTACGTGGTGAAGGAGCTGGGCTTCGACGCCTGTATCGATTACAAGGGCGGTAACCTGTTCAAGGATGTGAAGGCGGCAGCGCCGGATGGCATCGACGGCCTGTTCGAGAACGTCGGCGGCGTGGTGATGGATGCGACGCTGGCGCGCATGAACCCGTTCGGCCGCGTTGCCTTGTGCGGTCTGATCTCGGGCTACGACGGCAACCCCATGCCCATCCATAACCTGCATGCGGTGCTGTCCATGCGACTGATGATGCAGGGCTTCATCGTCTCCGAGCACATGGAGTTCTGGCCGCAGGGCCTGACCGAACTCGGCCAGCTGGTCGCGGAGGGCAAGCTCACCTATCGCGAGACCATCTCGGACGGACTCGCATCCGCGCCCGAGGCCTTCATGGGACTGCTGCGCGGGAAGAACTTCGGCAAGCAGCTGGTGAAGCTGGTCTGACGCGCACCGGCGGGCACAGGCAAAGGCAAGCAAGGTCAGCACGGGTAAGCAAGGACAAGCAAGGACATCCAATGAAACAGTTCAGGGACAGGGTCGCCGTCATCACCGGTGCTGCCAGCGGCTTCGGCCGCGAGTTCGCACTGCTCGGCCAGCGGCTGGGCATGAAGCTGGTGCTGGCCGATGTGCAGGCGCAAGCCTTGCAGCAGTTTGCCGATGAGCTGCGCGCAGCCGGCAACGCTGTCGTCGCGCAAACCTGCGACGTGCGCAAGGGCGAGCAGGTCGAGGCGCTGGCGCAAGCCGCGATGGAGGCCTTCGGTGCGGTGCACCTGGTGTTCAACAATGCCGGCGTCGGCGCCGGCGGGCTGGTGTGGGAAAGCACGCAGGCCGATTGGGAATGGGTACTGGGCGTGAACCTGTGGGGCGTGATCCATGGCGTGCGCGTCTTCACGCCGATCATGCTCGAGTGCGCGAAAAAGGATCCCGCCTACGAAGGCCACATCGTCAACACCGCATCGATGGCAGGCTTGCTGAACCCGCCGACCATGGGCGTCTACAACGTGTCCAAGCACGCCGTGGTGTCGCTGAGCGAATCGCTGTACCACGACCTGTCGCTGGTCGAGGCGCCGATCGGTGCGTCGGTGCTGTGCCCGTATTTCGTACAGACCGGCATCAGCCAGTCGCACAAGATTCGTCCGGATGATGTGAAGGCCGACGCCACGCCCACCATCAGCCAGCAAGTGTCGCAGGCGGTGCTGGAGAAGGCCGTCGCCTCCGGCAAGGTGAGCGCCGCCGAAGTGGCCGAGCGCACCTTCGAGGCCATTCGCGAGGGCACGTTCTACATTTATTCGCACCCGCAGGCGCTGGGCAATGTGCAGCGGCGCATGGAAGACATCGTCACCGGCCGCAACCCGTCCGATCCGTACGAGGCTGCGCCGCATGTGCGCGAGAAATTGCAGGCCGGCCTGAAGGGTCAGGGCTGACAGCATGACAGCCATCGTCAGCGACGGTCATTACGCCAGCCTGCCGGGCGGCACGCGCCTGCATTACGCGAGCGCCGGCGATGCCGGCCGTCCGCTGCTGCTGTTCCTGCACGGCTTCCCCGAGTTCTGGTACGCATGGCATGCGCAACTGCAGCGTTTCGGTGGCGACTGGTTCGCTGTCGCGCCCGACCTGCGTGGCTACAACTTGTCCGACATGCCGGATGCCGTCGATGCGTACAAGGCCAAATACCTGATGCAGGACATCGCCGAGCTGATCGCTACGCTCGGCTACCGCGACTGCGTGCTCGTCGCGCATGACTGGGGCGGGGCGGTCGCGTGGCAGTTCGCGATCAAGCATCCGACGATGGTGCGCAAGCTGCTGATCATCAATGCGACCCATCCGGTGCCGTTCGCCGAAGGACTGGCCCGTGACCCCGAGCAGCAGGCCGCCAGCCAGTACATGAACTGGCTGCGTGCCGACGGTTCGGAGACGGCACTCGCCAAAGATGATTTCCGCGTGATGGAAAAATTCATGCTCGGCATGGGCGTCAATCCGGACTGGTTCGATGCCCAGACGCGCGCCCGATACCATGCGTGCTGGAGCCGGGGGCTGCGCGGTGGCGTGAATTACTATCGTGCGTCGCCATTGCATCCGCCCACCGAGAATGAACCCGGCGCGGCCGGGATCACGCTGGACCCGGCGAACTTCCGCCTGACCGTCCCGGTGCGGGTATTGTGGGGCGAGCAGGACAGGGCACTGCGACCGGCACTGATCGACGGTCTGGATCGTTTCGTCGACGACCTGTCGGTGACGCGCGTGCCGGATGCCAGCCACTGGATCGTGCATGAACAGCCGCAGCGCGTGAATGACTGGCTCGCCGGATGCCTGGCCGAACAGCCCTGACAAGTCATACTGCGAGATCATCAGCGAGATTGTCAGCAAGATCGCCGGCACTACCTTAAACAAACAAGAACATGGCAAAACAGGATTTCAGCTTTACCCACGCATTGCGCGTCCGATGGTCCGAGGTGGACATGCAGGCGATTGTCTTCAATGGCAATTACCTGAACTACTTCGACGTGGCCTTTACCGAATACTGGCGCGCCACCGGCCTGCCGGACGTGATCGCGCAGGCCGAGGCCGGGCTGGAGCTGTTCGCGCGCAAGGCGACGGTCGAATACCACGCGCCGGCGCGTTTCGACGACATGCTGGAGATCGGCGTGCGCTGCGCAACGCTGGGCCGCAGCTCGCTGCGCTTCGTGCTGGAGATTTTTCGTGGCGACGAACTGCTGGTATCGGGCGAGATGACCTATGTGCATGCGAACAGCCGCGTGCGGCAGAGCGAGCCGGTGCCGGCGCACTGGCGTAACGTGCTGGTCGGTGTCGAGAAGGCGATGCCGGTACAGTCATGAGCCCGAAAATCGTCATCGGTGACTGGGAAAGCGTACGTGACCATGCGCAGGCGCTGCGCATCGAAGTGTTCGTGGTCGAGCAGGGAGTTCCGGTAGAGTTAGAATGGGACGAAGCCGACGAGGTCAGCATACATGCCGTCGCCTATGACGACGAGGGCCTGCCGGTAGCGACCGGCCGGCTCCTGCCCGACGGCCACATCGGGCGCATGGCGGTGCGCAAGTCGGCGCGCGGTCGTGGCATAGGCGATGCGGTGCTGCGCGCCTTGCTCGACGAGGCGAAACGGCTAGACTATCGTGAGCTGGTATTGCACGCGCAGACCCATGCAGCGGGATTCTATGCGCGGCACGGCTTCGTTCGCGAGGGCGAGGAGTTCATGGAGGCGGGCATACCGCACTACCGGATGGTGTTAAGCAATTGGCATTGAGTATTCAGATCCTGGCGTCAGGCGCCTTCTGACCAAAAAAATGAAACTGACAACTGCGGCACTCCTGCGTCATGCTGACACCATGACCGAGCAAATCGCTGCCCTGCACGGGCGGGTCAAGGAAAATTTTCCTGCAGTGGACCGGTTCGCCTGCGCGCTGTACGACACCGACGATGACTTGCTGAAGACCTTCATCAACAGCACGCGCAGCGGCGAACCGCTGAAGAACTACGAATTCAAGCTCTCCGGCAGCCGCGCGCTGAGCGAGCTGGCCCGCACGCGGGAAGTGCGGGTGCTGGACGACATTCCGCGCGAAGTCAGCTCCCGCGCACAACACGCGCGCTGGGTCGAAGAACAGGGCTATCTGTCGTCTTTCACCGTGCCGATGTTCAATGGCGATGAGCTGCTGGGTTTCGTGTTTTTCGATTCGCGGCAGGCGGCCGCGTTCACGCCCAGCCTGCAGGTTGAGCTGATGCTGTATTGCAGCCTGATCTCGATGGCGATCCTCAACGAGATTGCGGCAGTGCGCACGCTGGTGGAATCGGTCCGCGTCGCGCGCGACCTGACCGAAGTGCGCGATTTCGAGACCGGCACCCACCTGGAGCGCATGGCGCGGTACGCGCGCATCATTGCGAAGGCGATCTCGTCGCGCCACAAGCTCACCGATGAGTTCGTCGAATCGGTGTATGTCTTTGCGCCTTTGCATGACATCGGCAAGATCGGCATACCCGATCGCATCCTGCTCAAGCCCGGCCGCTACACGGACGAGGAACGCGAGATCATGCGCGGTCATGTGGACAAGGGCGTACAGATCGTCGACCGCATCGCCGGCCAGACGGCCGACAAGAGCCTGGTGAATGGCAAGATCCTGCGCAACATCGTCGCTTGCCATCACGAGTATCTCGACGGCTCAGGTTATCCGAAGGGGCTGAAGGGCGACGAAGTTCCGATCGAGGCCAGGATCGTGACGGTGGCGGATATCTATGATGCGCTGACGACCCGTCGCCCCTACAAGGAAGGCTGGCCGCAAGAGCGGGCCTTCGAGGAGATCAGGCTCATGCAGCAGGCTGGCAAGCTGGATGCCGAATGCGTGGATGCGCTGATCGAGCATGCGCAGGAATTGCTGGTCATTCAGCAGAAATACGCCGAATTCGGCTGATACACCCTGCCTGTCAGGCGCCCTTTTGCAGGGCAAGGGTGCGGCTGCAGCTCGATACCGCCCCCTTCACGGGAAGTGCTTGCGGACAGGGGCGTGAAGAACGATCGGTAGAGAAGCTACCGGATCAGTTTTTCATGCAATTCGGCCTGGCCCCCGGTATGAAGCCGCACGATGGTGGACGCTCGGGTGCCGTAACCCTCGGACTCGATACAGATTGGCGACAGCAGGCGTTCCCATTCGAGGCTGACGCCCGTCTTTGGCAGCCGGCAGTCGGACGCGCGCGTCGTATCCGCCAGCATCTCGAAATATGCGCCATCCGGCGCCCCCTGGCACAGCAGGCTGGCGAACTGCGCCTTGGCGCGCACGACTTTCGGCCAGGGCGTATCGAGCGAGCCATTCGACAATCCGTAAATGCCCGGCTCGAGAGGCTTGAACTGTACCTCTTCGCCATTCGTGATCCAGTACATCGTGTCGGCATCGCCAAACACCAGGTTGAAGCCGTGGTAATCGTGCGCGGTGTCGCGCACCTGCGTCAGGTAATCGAGAGGATCAATGTCGCCGGCAAGATAATTCGCGACCAGCTCGCCGCGTGAGCGCTTGTCGTCGGGCTTGGTCAGGCCGGTACGGATGTTGGTCAGCGCAGCGAAGCGACCGCCGCGATTGATGCCCAGCCAGGTGCCACCCGCCCGCAGGTCGCGACCGGCGTAGACGTCGGGATGGTCTTCCCACCAGCTCGCCGACTGCGTGGGGCGCACAAAGAATTCATCACGATTGGCGGCCAGCACCAGCGGGCAGTGCGGCAGCAGCTTCCATGCGAAAACGATCAGGCACATGGGGCAAGGTCCACGAAGGTTTCGACGTTGCGGTCGCCATCGATCAGCGTCAGTGACGTTGCGGCGCCGGCCAGCGCGGAAGCAAAGCCTTCCGGCACGTCGAGATAAATTTCCATCCAGGTCTGGCGACCTTCCTTTTCTTCCGGGCGGCGCTTCAGTGAACAGGCCACGCGATGGTTGTGCGCCAGCGCATGCTGCATGGCCTCGACCTGCGGCTGCAGGCGAATGGCATCGTCGGAACGGACGCGATAGTAGACGTAGAGATCCATCGGTTCCAACGTGTCCGCGCGTCGTTCAGGCCGGATCGGCCAGTTCGTAAGGAAGAGCCGCAAACTGCAGCGGCGCGCCCGTTGCCGATGTCACGCGCACCACCGTGTCGGCCAGTTCCATCTTCAGCTCGACCAGGCAGGCGATGCGGCCATCGGGGCCGCGCTCGGCATTGGCGATCATGCCGCAGGGCTGGCCGGGGTCGGCGTCGGAATACACGTCCACGCCGGCCTGCGCACCCGCATCGTCGGTGTAGGCCAGCAGCGCGCGGCGCTTGAGCTTGCCCAGGTACTGGCTGCGCGCGACAATTTCCTGTCCCGGATAGCAGCCCTTGCGGAAGTTGACGCCGCCGACCAGTTCAAAATTGATCATCTGCGGCACGAATTGCTCTTTCGTCGCTTCGACCACTTGCGGCAGGCCGGCAATGATCTCGCTCCAGCGCCACAGCGAAGCGGGTGCCGCCGGGCGCTGTGCCCTCTGCTGCTGCCAGAAAGGCATCGCGCTGGCGACTGAGCCGGCCCACAGCCAGCGCTGCAGTTCGCCCGCGTTCGGCACGCGCATCCACGCACCACCATCGCGGTCCTGTCGCTGCCACGGCGCGGCCGCGATGGCCTCACGGGTCGCGCCCCCGATGAGCGCGATCTCGTCGCTGGCATCGGTGAGTTTTACCTTGGCGCGCAACACGAACATCTGCAGGCGCTTGAGCGTTGCGGCCAGCAGTTCGCGTGGCAGGGCCAGCAGGATGCGGTCGCCGGCGCGCCACATCAGCATGGTCGCCAGCAGGCGCCCCTTGGGCGAGCAATAGCCGACCAGCCGTGCTTCGTGCTCGCCGAGATGCTCGACATCATTGGTCAGCTGGTTGTGCAGGAAATGCTCGGCCTCGTCACCGCTGGCGGCAATCACGCCGAGGTGGGTCAGCGCGCACAGGAATCCGCGGCTGGCATCGGCAGGCAGGGCGAAGTCCACGCCACCGGCTTCGCCGTCGGGCAGGTCGGGAGTCCGGGTGGCGCCTTGGGCGAGCAGGAAATCGGGCCAGGAAACGGCGGTGTCGGACATGAAATCAGGGAAAATACGCGTTGGCGACTATCATTACGCCAGAATTATAGAGGCGCTCGCATTTTGGTGCCGGCCGCGGGCAGCCCGCGGCAACACAACACGGACCGCCTGCGCCACCCCGGCGCACAGGCAGTTTCGGCCTGGGGAACAAGGATGAGGTTGATCAAGAGGGCGCTGTTGCTGCTGGTCTTGCTCGGAGTGGCAGCAGCGGCATTTGTCATTTACTGGTCGCGCGAACCGCTGATCGTCGCTGGCTCGCCTGCGGTCGAGTTCAACATCACGCAGGGCAGCAGCATGCGCAGCGCCATGCGTCAGGTGCGCGATGCCGGCGTGCCGGCCTCGCCGTGGCTGCTCGAAATCCTCGCACGCGGACTCGGTAGCCCGCCGGTGCGCGCCGGCAGCTATCGCGTCGAGCCGGGCATCACGCCGCTGGCGCTGGTCGACAAGCTGTCGCGCGGCGACACCATCAAGGAAACGCTGACCATCGTCGAAGGCTGGACCTTTGCGCAAATGCGCGCCGAGATGGGCCGCAATCGTCACCTGCGGCCGGAGAGCATGAACCTGTCCGACGAGGAGTTGCTGCAGAAGGTCGCGCCCGGCTACCAGCATCCCGAAGGCCTGTTCTACCCGGACACCTACTTCTATGACCGCGGCGCCAGCGACCTGCTGGTGCTGCAGCAGGCCCACCAGCGCATGCTGAAGATGCTCGAGCAGAGCTGGAGCAAGCGCAGCGCCGACCTGCCGTACACGAGTCCGTACGAGGCGCTGATCATGGCCTCCATCGTCGAAAAGGAAACCGGCCGCGAAGCCGATCGCACGCGGGTGGCGGCGGTCTTCGTCAACCGCCTGAAGCGCGGCATGTTGCTGCAGACCGACCCGACCGTGATTTACGGCGTCGGCCCTGCGTTCGACGGCAACCTGCGCAAGATCGATTTGCAGACCGATACGCCGTACAACACCTACCTGCGCACCGGCCTGCCGCCGACGCCGATCTCACTGCCCGGCAAGGCATCGCTGGACGCTGCACTGAACCCGGCGCCGGGCAACGACCTGTACTTCGTGGCGCGCGGCGACGGCAGCAGCGAATTCTCCGGCAACCTCGATGACCACAATCGGGCTGTCAACAAATACCAGCGGCGCTGAATGCCCGGCACGCCCCGCATCACAGTCTCGCAACCTACCGCATGAACCGAGGAAAATTCATCAGCTTTGAAGGCGTCGACGGCGCCGGCAAATCCACCCATGTCGATGCCGCCTGCGACTGGCTGCGCGCGCAAGGCCACACCGTGGTCAGCACCCGCGAGCCGGGCGGCACGCCGCTCGGCGAAAGACTGCGCGAACTGCTGCTGCATGAGCCCATGCATCTCGAAACCGAGGCCTTGCTGATGTTCGCTGCCCGCCGCGAGCACATTGCGCAAGTGATCGCGCCGGCACTGGCGCGTGGCGACTGGGTGGTATCGGACCGTTTCACCGATGCGACGTTTGCCTATCAGGGCGGCGGCCGCGGCCTGTCGCTGTCCAAGCTCGAGGCACTGGAACAATGGGTACATGCCGACCTGCAGCCTGACCTGACGCTGCTGTTCGACGTGCCGCTGGAAGTGGCGCGCGAACGCCTCAATCGCAGCCGTACGCTGGACAAGTTCGAACAGGAAAAGGATGACTTCTTCACCGGTGTGCGCGACGCCTACCTGACGCGCGCGGCGCAATTCCCGGCGCGCGTGAAAGTGGTCGATGCGACCCGCAGTGTCGAGCAGGTGTGGCAGCAGGTCGAAGGCCTGCTGGCTGCGTTGTCAGTACGATGAGCGTTACCATGACCGATTCCGCGCAAGAAAACCCGCAGGAGAGCGCACTCTATCCGTGGCAGCAGCGCGACTGGGCGCAGCTGCAGCAGATGCGCGAGCGCCTGCCGCATGCGATCCTGCTGCACGGCCCCGAGGGCACCGGCAAGGTGGCGTTCGCGCATGCGTTCGCCGCATCCCTGCTGTGCGAAGCGCCGCAGGCGAGTGGACTGGCTTGCGGCAGTTGTGCATCGTGCGGCTGGTTCGCGCAGTACAGCCATCCGGATTTCCGTCGGCTGCGCCCCGAGGCGCTGGACGCCGAAGAAGCCGAGGAAGCGGCCGAGTCCGGCACGGATGAAGCTGGGGGCAAGAAGTCGTCCAGTAAAACGCCCTCGAAAGACATTCGTATCGAGCAGGTACGTGCGCTGGCCAGTTTCATGAACGTGTCCACCCATCGTTCCGGCTTGCGCATCGTGCTGCTGTACCCGGCCGAGGCCCTGAACTCGGCGTCGGCCAATGCCTTGCTGAAGACGCTGGAAGAGCCGCCGCCCGATACCCTGTTCCTGCTGGTCACACATCGGATAGACCGGCTGCTGCCGACCATCCTGTCGCGTTGTCGCAAGTTTGCGATGGCGACGCCCGACCCGGCGGCGGCGCTGGCCTGGCTGAAAGCCGAAGGCGTGAAGGATGCCGACCGCTGGCTGGCCGAGCAGGGTGGTGCGCCGCTGGCTGCGCTGGCCGCAGCACAAGGCGAAAGCGGGGCCGAGCGCGATGAATTGCTGGCCTTGCTGGCCAAGCCCGAGCGCGCGCTCGCGCTGGTCGTCGCGGATCGGCTACAGAAAGCGCCGCTGGCACAACTGGTCGCATGGCTGCAACGCTGGCTGTACGACCTCACGTCGCTGAAGCTCGGCGGCCGTGTACGCTACTTCCCGCATCACCAGAAGAGTCTTGCAGCGCTGGCGGCACGCGTGACGCCGGAACAGCTGCAACAGGCCCTGAAGGATGCCGGCGCAAGGCGCGCCGTGGCGGATCATCCGCTGTCGGCCCGCCTGTTCATCGAGGATATGCTGCTGGCCTATGCCAGCCTGTTCCGCTGAACCGCCGCCCGTTCCGACGTCAGGCTGACCGGGCGTATCAACGATGCGCTGATGCACGGCTTCATTGATTCACTGATTCATGCTCATCGGAGCGGCCCCCGCGGGCGCACGTCGCCAGCCGGCGGCGCGCACTGCCGTGCGGGCTGCGGGGGACGCGAAATTGGCTGACGCAGCACCAGCATCAACCCGATCGACGGCATCGCAGGCATCAGCTGCCTCGCCGTCATTACCATCATCGCTGCCATCGCCATCATCGCCATCATCGCCATCGTCGCCATCATCGGCGCGGCCAGCCGTCATCTCGCATGCGATCCGCGACCGCGAATCGCTGTACATGGCCTACATGCCTTTTCTGATCAATGGCGGCATCTTCGTGCCCTGTCATCGCGACTGCGAGCTGGGCGACGAAGTGTTCCTGTTGCTGAGCCTGCCGGATGACGAGCATCGTTACCCGGTGGCCGGCAGGATTGCCTGGATCACGCCGCCCGGTTCCGCGCGCGTCGAGGGCATCGGTGTGCATTTCCCCGCCGATGAGGCCGGCGTGCGATTACGCCGGCGCATCGAGGACATCCTCGGCACGCTGCTGGCGTCGGACCAGCCTACGCACACCCTGTAGGCACCTGCGGGCACAGGCCGGGTTCAGCGGCAGCATTCAGCGGCGAATGCGGCCCCGGGCGTAAAATAGCGGCCTTCAATGCGGTACGCGCCTGCCCGGGCTGGCCGTCCCGCGACATTGCCCGACTTCGCCCATGTTCATCGATTCACATTGCCATATCGACTTTCCGGAACTCGCCGGTCGCCTGCCTGACATCCTTGCCAGGATGAAGGACAACCAGGTGTCGCATGCCCTGTGCGTGTCGGTCACGATGCAGGAATTTCCGCAGGTGCTGGCACTGGCCGAGGCCCATCCGAACATCTATGCATCGGTGGGCGTGCATCCGGACTATGAAGAAACGGTCGAGCCCAGCGTCGCCGAACTGGTCGCGCTGGCGCGTCATCCGCGCGTGGTCGCCATCGGCGAGACCGGCCTCGACTACTACCGGCTGAGCGGCGACCTCGAGTGGCAGCGCAATCGCTTCCGCACGCACATCCGCGCATCGCGCGAGAGCCGCAAGCCGCTGATCATCCACACCCGCAGCGCGTCCGAAGACACGCTGCGCCTGATGCGCGAAGAAAAGGCCGGCACCACCGATGGCGGCGTGGCCGGCGTGATGCACTGCTTCACCGAATCGCTGGCCGTGGCCGAAGCGGCGATGGCGATGGGCTTCTACATTTCCTTCTCCGGCATCGTGACCTTCAAGAGCGCGAAGGAGTTGCAGGCAGTCGCGCGTGCGGTGCCGCTGGATCGGATGCTGATCGAAACCGATTCTCCTTACCTGGCGCCGGTGCCGATGCGCGGCAAGACCAACGAGCCGGGTTTCGTGCGCCATGTGGGCGAATTCCTCGCGGACCTGAAAGGCGTGCCGCTGGCCACGCTGGCGGAAGCGACGTCAGCCAATTTCCGCACGCTGTTCGGTGTTCCCGAACTGGCGGCAGCCGCCTGATGAAGCCGGTGCAGGATCCATCCCGTCGCATGCTGTTTGCCGCGGCGCTGCTGCCCGAACTGGAACGCCTGCTCGAGCCTTTCTCCAAGCTGGGCAATGTACGCCGCAGTTCGTGGGACGAATGGTTCCGCGCTGTCCGTAACGATGATGTGCAGGCCTGCCGTGCGCTGCTGGCGCGCGGCTTCGACGTCAATACGCTGAGTGCCGAACGTTTCGATACCGGCCTCATCATCGCCGTGCGCGAGCGCGCCATGAAAGTCTTCCGCTTGCTGATCGATACGCCGGGCATCGATGTCGATGCGCGTTCGCGCAATGGCGACACCGCGCTGATGGTGGCAGCCTTCCTGCCGGACGCCGTGGCCGTGCAAGCCTTGCTCGAGCGCGGCGCCGAAGTCAACCGGCCGGGCTGGACGCCGCTGCACTATGCGGCATCGTCGGGCAGCGTGCTGGTGATCCGTGTGCTGCTCGACCATCATGCGTATATCGATGCCGAATCACCGAACAAGACCACGCCGCTGATGATGGCCGCGCGCGCCGGACGAAGGGAAGCGGTGCAATACCTGCTCGATGAAGGAGCCGACCTGTCCCTGAAGAATGACCTCGGGCTGAACGCCGTGGACTTTGCGCGCGCTCAAGGACACAGCGATATCGCCGCCACGCTCGACGCGCGACTGCAGCAGGCCGCCCGGCCTTGATGAAACTACAAGCTCTATCCCAAGTCTGACTCGCATCCCGTTCGCGCCATCGCTGATGACGAACGGACATTCTGCGAGGAAGGCTGGCAGGGCCTTCCATTGTCATCGTCAAGACTTGGAGGCTCACATGAAGCAATTCGTCTCGCCGTTGTTATTGTCATTGCTGCTGGCCGCTGGCTGGGCCCATGCGCAGAACGCGCCGGCAGGCGGCGTGCGTGAAAGCACCGATCCGTCGCGTGCCGCGGACGTGGAGAAGAAGGCGCAGGACCTCTCCGGCCGCAGCGTCACCGAATCGCCCTCATCGGGCCCATCGGCAGGGACTTCAGCAGGCGGTACGCAAGGCAGCAGCGAGATGCAAGGGGCGGGGACCTCCGGTACTTCAGGCACCTCAGGCGCGGCGGGCACAGCGGGGACCTCCGGTGCTTCTGGCACGTCGGGCACTTCCGGTGCGACAGACACGACGGGCACTTCAGGCACTTCGGGAACTTCGGGCAGTTCGAACATGGGCGGCGCGGCAGCGGGGACCGGCAGCAAGCAAAAGCCGTATGAAGCATCGGGCACGCCTGAGCCTTCGGGCGCGTCCGGTGCCTCGGGCACATCAGGCACATCAGGCACATCGGGCACATCGGGCACATCGGGCACATCGGGCACATCGGGTACATCGGGTACGTCTGGTGCCTCCGGTACGTCCGGCACTTCGGGTACTTCAGACACCACCGGCACCTCCGGCGCAACGGGAACCTCGGGCACGACCGGAACCGGTCAAATGACGCCCGAGTCGTCGGGCGGCATGACACCGGCACCGGGCGGCGCGGGAACGTCCGGCACTCCAGGCACTTCGGGCGGGTCGGACACCTCAGGTACCTCAGGCACGTCAACCACGCCGGGCGCTGGCGGTACGCCAGGTGCCGGGGGTACGTCGAGTGGTACGTCGAGTGGTACGTCGAGTGGTACGTCGAGTGGTACGACCGGCGGGCAAGGCACCTCCGGCGTCGACAGCACGACCGGGACGTCCGGGGTGCAGGGGCCGACCGGTACCGAGTCCGATACCGGCGGTTCGCGCACCGGGTCGCCGTCCGGCACCTCAGGCGGTGGACTGACCATGCCCGGCACCTCGGGCACCTCGGGTACCGGCGGACTGCAGCCGGGAGAGATGTCGGGCACCGAGCGCGCCAGGCAACCGGGCGACGAGCGTTTCGAAGGAGCGACCGAACCGCGCAAATGAGTGGCGCATGCCGAGGATTCGGTAGTTTCGTGCCATGGCGTGCTGTGCGTCTGTTACAGTGCCGCCATGGCAAGAATGACTCTGGACCGTATCCTGCAATCGCAGGGCATAGGCACGCGCAAATGGTGCCGCGAACTGATCGCCGATGGTGAAGTGAGCATACAAGGGCAGGTGGTCACCGACCATCGCGCCAGCTTCGATACCGAAGGCCTGCGCTTCACGCTGTTCGATGAAGAGTGGGAATACCGCGAGCACCTGTACATCGCCCTCAACAAGCCGCGTGACATCGAATGTTCGCGCAAACCCAGTCACCATCCCGGCGTGATGAGCCTGTTGCCGGAAGAATTCGGCTGGCGCGATGTGCAGGCCATTGGCCGGCTCGACCATGACACGACCGGTCTGCTGTTGCTGACCGATGATGGCGCCTTCAACCATGCGATGTCATCACCCAGGCGCCACGTGCCCAAGCTCTACCTCGCCACCACGGCCGAGCCGGTCACGACGGCGCTGGTCGATGCCTTGTTGGCCGGCGTGCAGCTGCATGACGAACCCGCACCGCTGAAGGCCACGCACTGCCGGCAGGCAGGCGAGCGCCTGCTGGAAATCGAAATCGAGCAAGGCAAATACCACCAGGTCAAGCGCATGCTGGCCGCGGCCGGCAATCATTGCGCGGCGCTGCAGCGGATATCGATCGGCGAATTGATGCTGGCGTCGCTGAACCTGCAGGAAGGGGAGTGGTGTCACCTCGACGGCGAGCAGCTGGCGCTGCTGAAGCCGCCGAGGGAAGGCTGACGAAAAGACATTGCGGCGTGGCGCGGGCAGGGAAACGCCGACAGGGAGACGTGCCGTGGTATCGGCTGGAGATCTGCTGAAGGTCTGATGAAGATCGGCAGCAGACCTTCAGCGCATCACGCGATAACAGGGCTCATAGCGGCTACCCGGCAATTTCATCCGTCCCTGTTCGACAAAGGCCGACAGCAGCCTGTCCATCTGTTCCATGATGGCCGCATCGCCATGGATCTCGAATGGTCCGTGGCGCTCGATTTCAGTCATCCCCTGCACCTTCACGTTACCCGCCACGACGCCCGAGAAGGCGCGGCGCAGGTTGGCTGCCAGCTGATGCGCTGGCTGCTGCTTCGACAGGTTGAGCGCGCGCATTGATGCATGGGTGGGCACGAAGGGCTGCTGGAAGGCCGGGTCGATCTTCAGTCGCCAGTTGTAGTAATACGCATCGCTGTGCGCCTTGCGGTACCCGCGCACGGTTTCGACGCCTTGGCGTGCCGCCTTGGCGACCTCCTCGGGGTCGTCGATGATCACCCTGTACAAGGCTTGCGCGCTCGGGCCCAGGGTCGCACCGATGAATTCATCGATCTGCGAGAAATAGGCTTCCGCTTCCACCGGCCCGGTGAAGATCAGCGGGAAGGGCAGGTCGCGGTTTTCCGGATGCAGCAGGATGCCCAGCAGGTAAAGAATCTCTTCGGCCGTGCCGGCGCCGCCCGGGAACACCGTGATCACATGGCCGGCGCGCACGAAGGCTTCCAGCCGCTTTTCAATATCGGGCAGGATCACCAGGTTGTTGACGATCGCATTCGGCGATTCGGCGGCGATGATGCCGGGCTCGGTAAAGCCGAGGTAGCGGCCGCCGCTGAGCCGCTGCTTGGCATGGCCGATGGTGGCGCCTTTCATCGGGCCCTTCATCGCGCCCGGGCCGCAGCCGGTGCAGATATCGAGGCCGCGCAGCCCGAAGTGATAGCCGACGCGCTTGGTGTAGTCATATTCGATGCGCGAGATCGAATGGCCACCCCAGCACACCACGAGGTTGGGCGTGGTGGTGCGCTGCATGACTTCGGCATTGCGCAGGATGTGGAACACCAGGTCCGTGATGGCGACCGGGTCGGCCGAGATGACATCCGGATGCTGGGCCACTTCGCTGCTGGTGAACAGGATGTCGCGCAGCACCGCAAACAGGTGCTCGCGTATGCCCTGGATCATCACGCCGTCGACAAAGGCACTGGCCGGCGCATGCTTCAGGTCCAGCTTGATGCCGCGCTCGCGATGAACGATCTGGATGTCGAAGTCCGGATAGGTGTCCAGCAGCTTCTTGCCATTGTCGAGGTGATCACCCGAGCTCAGCACGGCCAGCGCGCAGCTGCGGAAGACCTGGTGCAGGCCGGTGTGGCTGTTGTCCAGTAGTTTGGCTATTTCCTGGCGCGAAAGCACTTCGAGTTTCCCTTCCGGGGCGACGAGGCTGTCAATGACGTGGAAATCCATGTGGCGTGTTCGGTTGACGAATTACCTGCAGTGTACCTTGGCTGCTTCGCGGTCTTGGATTTGCGCCGAAAGCAGCCCTCCAGCGCGGCAAGCATTTGTCCCGCACCCCGAAGAAATCGTTCTAAAAGCAAGAATAAAAGTGCCTTGCAGGAAGAGTGATGGGTGCAGTTGCTGAAAATCACGATCGGGGTTGAGATTCGTCAATCGACTGTCTCGGCAAATGCCTCGCCCAACGCCCGCGAAGCGAATACGATCAGAGGGTTTCCGCTCCTTCCGCCTTTCAATGTACGGCCCGGGGCGTCATCCTTGCGAGGAATCCAATTGAGGTCCACGACGACGGAAAACGGCGGCGCCGCGGCAGATGGCGCGGCCATGGCAACCGGCGGGCATGATGATTTTGACCGGATCGCGGCTACCAGCCCCGACATCATTTTCATTTACGACTGCCAGGACGACCGGCTGGTGTACTGCAACAACCGCGTGACCGAGGTGCTGGGCTGGCCGGTCGAGGCCTTCGTGGCACCGCATGTCCGGCTGGAGCGGCATTTCATCCACCCCGACGACCATGCCGGCTTTGCCGCATGGCTGGGCAAGGCGCTGGCGGCGCATGGCGATGAAGTCTTTGAAAACCAGCATCGCATCCTGCACGCCGACACCAGCTGGCGCTGGATGCGCGTGCGCGTCGCGCCTTACCAGCGCGTCGGCCATCAGGTGAGCCGCCTGATCGGCACGGCCACCGACATTACCGCGCAAATGATGATGCAGGAAGCGCTGCGGCGGCAGACCAGCATCCTCGAGCTGATCCTGAACAGCATGCGAGAAGGCGTGATCGTTTGCGACGAGAATGGCGAACTGCTGCTGGTCAATCGTTCGGCCGAGTCCATGCTCAAGCTCGACGAACCCTTGACCGACCTGTCCCAGGTCAAGGCCGTGCATACGCATGAGCAGGGCGTGCAGGCCGGGATGCGCGTCTGGCACCAGCATCCATTGGCACGCGCGCTTCAGGGCGAGACGGTCGCCGACTATGAACTGTCGCTGTATGACCGCCGCCGCGGCTTGAGCGTCACGCTCAGCCATGCGTCAGCGCCACTGAAAGCGGCAGATGGACAGATCATCGGTGCGGTCGATGTGTTCCGCGACGTCACCGACAGCCACCGCGCCCGGCATGACTTGCAGCGTGCCGAGGAGCATTTCCGGCTGCTGGTCGAAGGCACCACCGACTACGCGATCTTCATGCTTGATGTCGATGGATTGGTGGTCAGCTGGAATCCGGGCGCCGAGCGCATCCTCGGCTATCGCAAGGATGAAATCATCGGCCAGAATTTCGCCACCTTCTTCACGCAGGAAGACCAGTTGCGCGGCGAGCCCATGCGCAAGCTGCGGCAGGCGGTCGGCGAAGGGCGCTCTGAGGAAGATAGCTGGCGCATGCGTAAGGATGGCCAGCGTTTCTGGTGCACCGGCGTGATCGGCGCATTGCATGACGACGAAGGCAAGGTGAAAGGTTTCGTCGAGATCATGCGCGACCATACCGAGCGGCGTCTGGCCGAGCAGAATGCCTTCTTCCTCGCCAATCACGACCCCTTGACCGGGCTGGCCAATCGCGCGCGCTTCCTCGAGCGCTTGCACGAGGCGTTGCTCAATGCCGATCGCGACAACAGCTATTGCGCACTGCTGTTGCTGGACCTGGACCGCTTCAAGTCCGTCAATGACACGCTCGGCCATCATGTGGGCGACCATTTGCTGAAAGACGTCGCTGCGCGCCTGCTGAACTGCGTGCGCGAGACCGATACTGTCGCGCGCCTCGGTGGCGATGAATTCGTCGTGATCCTCACCCGCCTGAAGTCGCTGCAGGCGGCCGAAGTGATTGCCGAAAACATCATTCGCGAGGTCGGCCGGCCGTTCGATCTCGAAGGACATGCGATCAACAGCGGCGCCAGTATCGGCATTGCGATGTATCCGCAGGATGGCGGCGAAGCCGGCGACCTGCTGCAGAAGGCCGATCTCGCGATGTACCGCGCCAAGTCCAGCGGCCGCAACCGCTACCGGGTGTTCTCGCCGGGCATGCTGACCGAAGTGCAGATGCGTCAGCAGCAGGACGAGGCGCTGCGCAATTCGGTGGCCCATGGCGAGTTCGAACTGGCCTTCCAGCCACAGATCGAGCTGCATACGCTGGAGGTGGTGGGCGTCGAAGCCTTGTTGCGCTGCGCGAACCCGGTACTGCAGGCCATGCCGATTCGCAAGGTCATCGCGCTCGCGGAAGAAATCGGCCTGATCATCGCGCTCGGTGAATGGGTGATGCACTCGGCGCTCGAGCAACTGGCGACATGGCGCGATGCCGGCCTGCCGGAAATCCGGATGGCGATCAACGTAGCGCCAGCCCACTTGCTGGCACCGGGCTTTACCGACACCCTGGCTTCGCTGTTGCTGCAGCATGAGCTGTCGCCGCGTCGCATCGAGATCGAGATCACCGAAAGCGCGCTGGTGATGGCGCGCGAGCGCGACAGCGATGTGATGGACAGGCTCAAGATGATGGGCGTGTCGATCAGCGTCGATGATTTCGGCACGGGCATTTCGACCCTGTCTTACCTGAAGGATTACCCGGTTGACATCCTCAAGCTCGATCCGGCGCTGATCCGCAACTTGCCGCGCGACCATGAGGACAAGGCCATCGTGTCGGCCATCATCAAGCTGGCACGCGACCTGCAGATCAAGGTCATTGCCGAGGGCGTCGAGACCTTTGATCAGCTGAATTACCTGCGCACCACCACCTGCCACTATGTGCAGGGCTTCCTGTTCAGCGAGGCCGTGCGCCCCGAAAAATTCGAGCAAATGCTGCTCAACCGCAGCGAGCAGGGCCAGATTTTTCACTGAATCGCCGCGTCCAATGCGGTGTGGATCCTGAACACCTGCTGACGCCCGGGCGCAATTGCTGGCGTACCGCGCATGCTTCACGCTTTGCGTTGCTGGTCGATGCCGCAGCATGCTTTGCGGCCGTCCGCGCCGGGCTGCGATCTGCGCGGCACAGCATCTTCATCCTCTCCTGGGACATCGACAGCCGGGTACGCCTGGTGCCCGAAGGCGCCAACGATGGCTGGCCCGAGCCGCTGGGCGATTTCCTGCATGAACTGGTAGCTGCCCGACCGACCCTGCAGGCACGGCTGCTGAACTGGGATTACACGATGCTGTACGCGATGGAGCGCGAATGGCTGCCAGCCTATCGGCTCGGCTGGCGGACGCACAGGCGGCTGCATTTCCGGCTCGATGGCCGCCATCCTGTCGGTGCAGCGCATCACCAGAAAGTGATCGTGATCGATGATGCGCTGGCCTTTGTCGGCGGTCTCGACCTGACCAGCGCGCGCTGGGATACGCCCGAACATCGCTGGCACGATGAGCGCCGGAAAGGCAGCGATGGCGAGCCCAGCGAACCTTTTCATGACGTGCAGGCGATGGTCGATGGCGATGCTGCCCGCGTCCTGGGCGAGCTATGTCGCGAGCGCTGGCGGCGGGCCACCGGGAAGGTGGTGCCGGCGACAAAGCATTCTTGCGTCACGGAAGATCACTGGCCCGCGCATGTTGCGCCGGACTTGCGCGACCTCACGATCGGCATTGCCCGCACCGAACCGGCATTCGACGGCCAGCCGGCCGTGCGTGAAATCGCGCAGTGGTACACGGACGTGATTGCACGCGCGAACCACAGCCTGGTGTTCGAGAACCAGTATTTCACGTCCACCCTGGTCGCCGATGCACTGGTGCGGCGGCTGGCTGCGCCGCACGGTCCGCAGGTGCTGGTGGTGTCGCCGCAGCGGCAAAGCGGCTGGCTCGAGGAGGCGACCATGGGCGTGCTGCGCTCGCGTATGCACCGTCGACTGCAGCAGGCCGATGGCCATGGCCGCTACCGGCTGGTATGCCCGGCCTTGCCCGACCATGGCGATGGCTACCTGAACGTGCACAGCAAGCTGTGCTTTGCCGATGAGGATGCGCTGACCGTGGGCTCGGCCAACCTCTCCAATCGCTCGCTGGCTTGCGATACCGAGTGCAACCTCTGCATCGTGGCCGACGGGCCGCCACAGCAACGCGAGCGCCTGCGGCAGGGCATTGCTGCGCTGCGTGCGCGCCTGCTGGGGGAGCACCTCGCCGTTGCGCCGGATCGCGTGCTGGCGGCATGCGCTGCGCGAGCCACGCTGTTCGATGCGATCGATGCGCTGTCCAATCCGCCGCGCTGCCTGAAAGCCTTCGAGCCGCTCGCACAGCCGGAGATGGATGCGCTGATACCGCAGCAGCCGCCGTTCGATCCCGGGCCGGCGAACGCGCCGGTGCCGGGGCTCTTCACCTGGTTGCTGGTCGGGCTGGGCATCGCGATGCGACGTCTGCTCGGCACCGGGGCAGAGCGGCAATGACGCGGGTCGATCCGTGGCCGGTGACGGTGGCGACCTGGAACATTCATGCAGCGGTCGGCAGCGACGGTCATTTCTCGCCGCAGCGGATTGCCGATGTGCTGCACGAGACCGATGCCGACATCGTCGCGCTGCAGGAAGTGCCGCTGGGCGGCACGCACTGGCCGGATGTGCTGGCCTTGCTGAGCCAGACGCTGGGACGGGTCGGCGTACCCGGGCCGACATTCAGCGTCGGCGGTCGACATTTCGGCAATGCGGTGCTGTCGCGCTTTCCGGTGCTGCGCACGCAGTGCATCGATATTTCCTTCGGCGCGCGCGAGCCGCGCGGCGCCGTCGATGCCGACATCCATTGTCATGGCAGCCCCTTGCGCGTGATCGCCACCCATCTCGGGCTGCGGGCTGCCGAGCGCCGCGCACAAGTGGCGCGCCTGCTGCAGGCCTTCGACACGGCCGAGATGCCGGTGCTCTTGATGGGCGACGTCAACGAGTGGTTTGTCTGGGGCCGCACCTTGCGCACGCTGGTGTCGCATTTCCAGTCGGTGCCGGCACCGGCCACCTTTCCAGCCTGCCGGCCGGTGTTTGCGCTGGATCGCATCTGGATAAGGCCGCGTCACCGGCTGGTGCGCGTGCGCGTGCATGCGAGTCCGCTGGCGCAGCTTGCTTCCGATCATTTGCCCTTGCTTGCACATATCGGCGCATGAATGAGCGCAGGTGGTGTGCGTCGGTGGTGGCCATGTTGGTGGCGCCGGCGATTTCAGGCAAGCCGGCAGCTGCAGCGCACGCAAGCAGGTGCGCAGGTAAAATCGTCGCATTGCCTGTTGCAGGCGCCGATCCCGTACGCAAAGCCATGACCACCCAGAGCACGCCGCGCAAGCTTGCGCGGATCATTCCCGCGATGAACACTTCCGACGGTGCCGGCGTACGCCTGCGGCGCAGCCTCGGCAGCGGCGAGGGCACGCGTCTCGATCCCTTCCTGATGCTGGACGAGTTTTCGTCGATGAATCCGGGCGATTACATCGCCGGTTTCCCTTCGCATCCGCATCGTGGATTCGAGACGGTGACCTATATCCTCGACGGCCACATGCGCCACGAAGACCATCTCGGCAACCAGGGCGATCTCAAGAGCGGGGGCGTGCAGTGGATGACGGCCGGGCGCGGCATCATTCATTCCGAAATGCCGCAACAGCTCGAAGGTCGCATGCGAGGCTTCCAGTTGTGGATCAACCTGCCGGCGGCGGAAAAGATGAAGCCGGCGGGCTACCGCGACATCCAGCCCGACGAGATTCCCATCCACGCGCTCGCCGGTGGCGGCCAGGTGAAGGTGATCGCCGGCCAGCTGCGCAGCGAGGGCCGCGTCGTGACCGGCCCCATCGCTGGCCTGTCGACCGAGCCGCTGTATCTTGATGTAGCGCTGCCTGCCGGCGCATCGTTCACGCAGCAACTGACGCCGGGCCATCAGGCGATGGCTTACCTGTTCGAAGGGCAGGTCGGACTGGCAGGGGATGACCGCCTGCTGGACACGCACAGTGCCGCCATCCTGTCCGATGGCGACCATGTGCGCTTTGTCGCCGGGCCGGATGGCGCGCGCTTCCTGCTGTTGGCGGGCAAACCCATCAATGAACCCATCGTCCAGTACGGCCCCTTCGTGATGAATACGGTGGCAGAGATCGAGCAGGCCATCATCGATTACCAGACCGGCCGTCTGACGGCAGCTTGACCGTACCGCTGGTAGCCGTGGCTGTGCCTTTGCCCCGGCTTTTGTCCCTGCCGTGGTCCGTGAGCGTGGCCGTGCCGGCGGTCGCGGCAACGCACGCATCGACGATGCCTGCAGCGGCCGCTTCGAACCGATACGGTTCCACCATCAGCAGCGAACGCTCCGCATAAGCGCGCCGTCTGCGCTCGTCCGACAGCAGCTGCATGGCCGCGTCGCTCCACGCGGCGACGTCGAGTTCGCGCACCTGGCCATTGCTGCCATCAACGATCAGCTCACCCGCCACGCCGGCATGCGGCGACACGATCACCGGCAGCCCGGCGGCGCAGGCCTCGTTCGCGACCACGCCCCAGACATCGGCCTCGGTCGGGAACAGGAACAGCTTCGCCGAGCGGTACAGGCGTGGCAAATCGGCCTGCGATGCAAAGCCATGGAATGCCGTTTCGACCTCGTCCGCGCAAGCGGCCGCTTGTGCCTGCAGGTTGGCCAACAGACTGCCGGAACCGACGAACAGCAGCCGTATCTTGCGCTGCAGGCGTCGCGCCACCTGCTCCGCCACCTCGAGCGCAAACGATGGCCGCTTGGCCGCTTCCAGTCGTCCGCAGAACAGCAAATCCCAAGAAGCCGCTTCTGGCGTTGCCGGCGGGCGGAAACGTTCATTGGCCACGCACAGGCAGGACTGGAAGCAGGCCGCGCGTGGCACCCCATAGCTTTGCAGCAGCGCCAGCCCGCCCTGGCTGGCTGCGATGGCGGCGCGCGCGCGACCATAGGTCCAGTACCGCAAGCGTCGATGCAAGGGGCCCAGCACCTGTTCCGAGCGCAGCGTGCCATCTGTCATCGGGATGTACGGGCGGCGCATGGCGAAACACCAGGCCATCGCGTACAGGTGCGTGGGGTTGAAGCCATTGCCGATCACGGCATCCGGCCGGATCCGCGACAGCGCCGCCAGCACATCCGGATTGTTGTGGATGTAGCGGCCATGGACGGTGGTGATGCGCTCGCGCAGGAACTGGTGGTCGAAGGCGATCGCCGGCAAATCCCATTCGCGGTTCGGTTCGCGGCGGCAGCAGAAGATCACGTGCAACCGCATGCCCGGATGCGCCGCGACCCGGTTGAACACCGGTATCCGGTACGGCGGGGGTTCGTTAACGACCAGCGCCAGCGTCATCATGGGGCCGGATAGTCATAGGCGAGGGGAGGCGGGTCGGGCAGGGGAGAGGCGGCCACCGCCTGCCGGTAGATGCGCAACAGCTGTTCGTAATTGCGTTCGGGCGTGTAATGCTCGAGATACGTCTCCCACGCGGCACGGCCCATCGCGCGCATGCGCTCGGGGTTGGCTTCGGCAAAGGCGATGGCTTGCGCCAGCTCGTTCGCGTCGCCGGGTGCCACCAGCAAACCCGTCTTGCCATGCACGACCAGTTCCAGCAAGCCGCCCTGCCGGCTGGCGATCACCGGCGTGCCGCAGGCAAAGGCTTCGACCGCAACCAGGCCGAAGCTCTCCACGCCGGTGCTGGGCATGACGAGGTAGGCGGCGGCATGCATGCGCTTCGCGAGTACGTCGGGTGTCTGGAAGCCGCGGTAGTCGAGGCCGGACGCATGCATCACGAACGGCTGCAACGGCCCCTTGCCATAGACGGCGATGCGCTGGCCGGGTAGCTGCTGCATCGCCTCGATCAGCACATGCAAACCTTTTTCGTCGGACAGCCTGCCGATGAAGAGGCCGCCGGAACGATGCTCCCAGTCCGGCTTGCCGTGTGCGACCACGAAATTCGGCTTGATCACCAGCTTGTCCATCGGCAGGCCGCCTTCGATGAAGATGTCGCGGCACATCTGGTTGAGAGCGATATAGCGTGTCACGTCGCGCTGCCAGGTACGCCGAAGGCGGTGCATCACCAGCATCGCCGCCACGGCCGAGGTCTGCATGAAGGATTGCCGGTAGCAGCGGCGCATGATGCCGCGCCAGGGCAAATGGCCGACGCAATCAGTGCAGCTGCGCCCACGCCGCACCAGCATCGCCTGCGGGCAGACCAGCCGGAAGTTGTGCAGCGTCTGCACCACCGGCAGCCGGTGGCGCCGTGCGCCGACATACAGCGATGGTGAAATCAGCGGGAAGATATTGTGCGCATGCACCAGGTCGGGCGCAAAGCGCTCGACGATGCGCGCGAGGTCATCGACGGTGCGGCGCGACCACAGCGTGGACAGCGCGGCGTCGGGTGCGCTCATGCGAGCGAGCTCCGCATTGTCGCGGCGGTAGACTTCGACCTCGTGTCCATGGCGGCGCAGCAGCGCGACCTCGGCATCGACGACCGTGTCTTCGCCGCCGCGATAGTGATACTGGTTGTGGGCCACGAGGATGCGCATCGACGACCATGCTAACGATGCAGGGTGGTGCAGCGGTGAGGGCGCTCAAGCGCATCGGCTATGATGGGCCGATAACGACAATCAAAGGAGACATGGATGGCTGCTTTCGATCTTTCCGGCAAGCGCGTGCTGCTGACGCAGGCTTCGGACTTCATGGGACCGGTGCTGACCGAGGTATTCACCAGCCTCGGCGCAGAGGTGATCGCCGATCACGGACCGCTCGATGATCCGGCACGGCCGGCGCAACTGGTGGCCGAAGCGGGCCAGATCGACATCCTGCTCGCACACCTCGCGGTGCCGGCCGCGCGCAAGCAAGCCGTCGATACCAGCGATGAGGACTGGGCGCATGCCTTCCGGCACATGGTCGACCCCTTGCCGCGCCTGGTGCGCGCGGTGCTGCCGCAGATGACCGAGCGCGGCCACGGCAAGGTGCTGCTGATGGGTAGCGCATCGCCGTTGCGCGGCATGAAGCGCGCGTCGACATACAGCGCGGCGCGCGGCGCGCAGCTGGCCTACATACAGTCGGTCGGCGTCGAGGTCGCGCCGCACAAGGTGCAGGTCAATGCGATCGCGCAGAACTTCGTTGAAAACCCGACGTATTTCCCGCCCGAAGTGCAGGCCGATCCGGCCTTCAAGGAAAGGCTGAAATGGGAAGTGCCGCTGGGCCGGCTGGTGGGCGCGCGCGAGGATGCGATGTTTGCCGCCTACCTGTGCAGCGCGCATGCCGATTGTTTCGTGGGCCAGGTCTTCCCGGTCTGCGGCGGCTGGGTGCCGCGCTGACGAGATCTTGCCGCCGTGGAGGTCGGCGCGCTGCTTGCATCGGTCAGCCTGTCGCACTGAACGATGAGGTTCGCCATGCAGCAAACGCCGCCCCCGATGAATCCCGGTGACGAGGCGCCGGCCGGCACGCCCGGCACCGGCGAGGACATGTGCCCGCGTTGCAAGGGCAAGGGAAAACTCGACAATCAACAGGAATGCCCGGACTGCGCGGGCAGCGGCAAAATCATCGAGGGCATTGGCGGCGGCTGACACAGCCAGCGCTGCGAGGGCGGTGATCATCGGTACAACGGGTGACCAGCGGTGGCTATCAGCGATTGTCGAACAGTAGCCGGAACCGGCGACGGGTAAAGATTACTGGCGACGTTTCTGCATGGCCTGCCGGATGCCATCGCGCGTGGCCAGCGCCTGTGACTGCCACTGGTCGCCGTGTGCCACCGCCTTGTCGGCAATGGCCAGCGCCTCGTCCAGCCGTCCGAGGTCCTGCAACACGGTCGCCAGATTGTTCAGCGCGGCCGTGTTATCGGGTTTCATTTCGGTGACGGTCCTGAAGGCCCGCTCGGCGATATCGAGCTCGCCGGCATTGTAGGCATTGATGCCCAGTCCCATGCGGAACAGATAGTTGTCCGGCCAGCGCTGGCTGGCGGCTTCGTAATGGCCCACCATCTGCTTCGGGTCGGCATATTTTTCCAACGCTGCCAGCGCCTTTTCCAGTTCGGGCACATCGGCCTGCAGCGGCAGTTGCCCCGGCTGAAGAATCACCATGGCCCAGTGGTTCGAACGTCCCCAGGTGTGGCCGAAAGTCCGGTAGTTCATCAATTCCCGTTCCGTCGTTCCCGAGTGCAGGATCATTTGCTGCGAGGGCCGGTCGTAGCCGATGGCCACCGCGTAGTGCCAGCGCGTCGCAAACGACAGGCCCAGGTTCTGCAGCACGACCACGGGGCGACCGGCGGCGAGTTCGGCCAGTACTGCATCGAAATTCGGACGGATCACATAGGCGAGCGCGCCGCGACGACGGGCAGCCACCAGCATTTCGGTCTGCAGCGAGCCTTCGCGGTCCGGCAGGAAAACCATTTGCTCCAGATCTTTCGGGCTGGCCGGATAGCCGGCCGCACCCAGCGCCATGGCCAGCGATGCCGGGCCGCATTGGTGCTGTTCCTGCGCGAAAAACGGGACGTGCTTCAGCTCGACATGCGCCGGCAAGGCTGCGGAGGCTGCCGTTTCGGTGGATGGGCCGACGCTCGCGCAGCCGACCATGAAAAGCATGGTCAGCGCAGTTGCGGCCAGCGCTAGTATCCGGGTAAACCGGGGGGCAACCCGGCGCCCAGTCCCGGTCATCTGCCGGCTCCGAGGCGTGGGCGCAGGCAGGCAAAATTGTGCATGCATCGTCAATGCAGGAACACAGCGAGGCAAGCGCCGCTGCCGGCGCTTGCCGGCGCTGCTCAGCGCCGTGCGCGGGTGAACGGGAAGACCTTGGTCAGGCCCAGGATGTCGGTTACCAGCAGCAGTACAAAGACAAACACCAGCGCGCCGACGATATCGCCGCCGGCCGGCAGGCTGTCGAGCCGCTGGTCGAGCGCGGCAAGCTCATCGTCAGTCAGTGCCGCCACGCGGTCACGGGCAACGGCCGGATCGACACCGAGCTTTTCCATCTGTTGCACCAGGGCCGGACGGCTCAGCGCCTCCAGAACCTTGGCTTCGGTCACATCGCGCCGTGAAGCCTGGACCAGGGCTTCGGAGCCGATCATCGCAGCACTGGCCGGGCCGGTCAGGGCCATCCAGTTGATGCTGAAAATCAGCGCATAAACAAGGAATTGGCGAATTTTTCTCATCTTTGTCCTCATAAGTTTTTTTGCCGGAAGTCGGCAGCCTGAATTACGCTGATCCTGTTCAGACAACCGATGAAAGTCAGTTTTTCAGCTTTTGATGCGTGCCGTTTGATCTGGAATAAATTTTCAATAAAACAACTGGATAAAAGCGGGGTCTGCTCGTTCCCGCATCTCCGCTCTGCGCATAATTTGTATTATGTAAAACGCCGTGTAGGGTTTCCGGAGGCAGGTATCCAGAAAGCCCTCCCGCTCTTGGACTCCTGTTCCCAGGCAGTGCCAACAGCTGCCAGTCAACGCCAGCCGCTATCAGGCAATCCCAACCAATCCCTACCGTTGTCCGCCAAGGCTGGCCAAGCCCGCGTCACTTCCGCAAACGTCCTTCGGTAATCGCTTGCTCCACGACCAGCCCGGCAATCATCGACAGCTCCGATGCAATCAGGTTGAGCACGTCATCCGCGGTCAGGATGCCGAACAGGCTGCCTGCCCGATTGACCACGGGCAGCCGGCGCACGCGCTTGCCACGCATGATGGCCAGCGCTTCATTGAGGCCGGCTTCTTCCAGCACCGTGGTCACGGGCGTCGTCATCAGGTCGGCGGCCGTGAACAGCTTGGCGTCGATATCCAGCGCAATCGTCTCGATCAGGATGTCGCGGTCCGTGATGATGCCCAGCGGTACCCGCAGGCCTTCCTGCTGATTGTCGACCACGATGATGTCGCCCACATGATGACGGCGCATCAACCCGGCCACTTCGGCAATTGGCGCATCCGGCTCGCAGCAGATGACATTCATGTTGCAGTAATCGCGAACCAGCATGGTCGGCCTCCCCGGCATTGACACTGTCTGTCGATTGAACCAAGATCAATTGCATGCCGGTTGCCATCCGGCGACTGGTACTTTCATGGAGGCAGGGATGTCCCAAGAATTCAGTCTGGAACGGATTGCCCAATTGGTTTCTGATCTGGAGCAAGAGCTGGCCAGCGCCCCCGCCGGCTCGCCCAAGGTCGCCGCTTTGCGCGCCGAGATCGATGCCCTGAAAAAGACCTTGGCCAGCCCCGACCCGGCCAAGCCCGAACTCGCATCCCAGCTGAAGGGCACCCATCGCAACCTTGACGACCTGGTCGCCAGTGTCGAGGGTGAAGTCTTGCGCGATACGCCTTACCTCGCCGAACTGGGGCGTATCCTCGGCCTGGTCTGAGCTGTCTGAGCTGTCTGGTCTGCCTGATCGGGTGTCGGCCGACGGGATGATGGGCGCGGCAGAAATCGTCCGGAAAGCTGCGCCATCATGACCGGATCTCCTGATACCGATCCGCCATCGCGAGGGCCCTTGCGACGGTGTTGCCGCCAATGCAGAGGCACGCCCTCGCCCTTCGGCATGCCCTTGCCCTTCTTTCGCTTCGTAAGCCCCTGCGTCTCTTTACTGCGCTTTCTTCTCGTCGCCGGCAACTTTCGCCGCGCCACCCTGTCCTAAACGAGCTTCAAGCAATCCTTGCGTCAACTCCGGCGCGCCCAGCCGCAGGTCGCGGCATTTTCTGATATCTGCCATGCCCAAGTTCTCATTCCATTCGCTCGTCCAGACGCTGCGCAATACCAGGCTGCGCAATGCCTTGTTCTCGCTGCTGTTGCTGTCGGCGATCATCATTTCCTTTGAAAGTGCGCCCAAGCTGCTGCACAGCTCGCCGGTGGTGTACAGCCAGGATGTGTCGCTGGTCACTGCCCTGCCCACCCAGCGCGACAAACTGGAATACCTGCTGATTGCGCAGCCCTCCTCCGAGTCGCCGCGCTACCTGATCAAGTTCAAGGGCCAGCCCAAGATCCTGTCGGTGAAGGTGCCGAACAGCACCCATGCGAACCTCGAGCGCGAGGTGCTGCTGAAGAATGGCATCCCCTACGGGATCGCGCAGCCGGAATGGCTGGCCGCCAACCAGAGCGTGCTGCAGGATGAAGAAGCGCCAGCCGGCTTCTTCGAATCGGCCGGTGGCTTCATGGCCCGCAACGCGGTCGGCCTGCTGTTACTGGTGCTGATGGTGGTGGCGCTGAAGAAGAGTATGCCCGGACTCGGCTCGTCGGTGTCAGTGACGCGCCCCGAGAAGCTCAAGGGCAGCATGGATGATCTGATCGGCATGGAAGACATCAAGCGCGAAGTGGCACACCTGGAATCCATGATCCGCAATCGCGAGCTGTACAAGTCGCATAACATCGACAAGCCTTTCAACGTGATGCTGACCGGCCCTGCCGGCACCGGCAAGACCAAGCTCGCCGGTTATCTCGCCAAGCAGCTGGGCATTCCGCTGATCCAGGCGTCGGGCTCGGGACTGGAATCCGGCCTGGTCGGCGGCGGCTCGAAGACGCTGAATGCGATCTACAAGAAGGCTTGCGATCAGGGCCGCTGCCTGATCTTCCTCGACGAGGCGCAATCGCTGTTCATGCCGCGCGGCCGCGGCGAACGCAAATGGGATGACGACACCGCCAACACCCTGCTCGGCCTGCTGGATGGCATCAAGAGCGATGAAGGCCATGGCGTGATCTGGGTGGTGGCATCCAACTTCGACGATGCCAACAGCGAGATGGATGAGGCGATGCTGCGCCGCTTCGCGGTGAAGATCAATTTCCGCCTGCCGAACAAGTCCGAGCGCCGCGAACTGCTGCGCGTCTTCCTGAAGCGCAAGGATGAGCAAGTGGTGGCCTGGGACAAGCTCAATCTCGATTATGTGGCCGAGATCACGGCCAACCTGTCCCCTGCACTGCTCGAGACCGTGGTCGACCGCGCCAGCATGATCGCGATCGAGGAAGGCTGCACCATCGATACCGATTTGCTGTTCCGCGCCTTCGAACGCAGCGCCATCGGCCTGACCGACCGCGCCGCCAGCGCCGAGAAGGATCGACAGCGCGAGCGTGTTGCGCTACATGAGCTGGGGCATTTCTTCATGCAGGTCGATCCCTTGCTCAAACAAGGCCTGCCGCTGGATGAGGTGAAGTCGCAGTCTTCGCTGCTGAAGATCAGCACCGAGTCGGTATCGAAACTGGGCGCGCTTGGCTATGTGCTGTCGGCCACGCCCGACGCCGGCCTGCAGACACTGGAGGAGCTGGAGCAGGATGTGATGCAGTTGTATGGCGGCGTCGCGGCCGAGGAATTGTTCTACGGTGCGCGCGGCATCTCGGTTGGCAGCCAGAACGACATCCAGAAAGCGACTGCGCGGCTGGACCTGATGGTGAACCAGTTATCGATGTACTCGCGTTCGAAGCTTGACTATCGCCAATTCAAGCGCGACGGCGCACGCGAAGATGCGGTGCGCGAAGTCGAGCAGAAATCTGATGAGCTTTACTCGCTCACGCTGGATACGGTCGCAGCGTATCGACCGTGGATGACCAAGCTCAAGGACACGCTGATGGAGCGTTATGTGCTGTCGAAGGATGAAGTCTTTGTGTTGATCGGTGAATTGCAGGCATCCGATCCGATGCAGATGGCTTCGGCAAGCAAGCAGGCCGCAGCCCGGCTGCCAGCAGATCAGGAAGAAGTCGCCATGGCTACCTGACCCCGACCATGCCCCCTGCCCTCGCAGGCAGCTGCGGCATCGCACAAAAGAATGCGGCCGGCTTTCCCTCGCGGGAGGCCGGCCGCTTTTTACATGGTCGGGTTCAGTTGATGAAGTGCGTCGGCTCCAGCACGGCGGGCACACGCTCGCCGCCGTCCACCAGCAGCTTTTCGACGGTCTTCTGCACCTTCATTTTCAGCTGCAGATAGGCATCGATCTGGTCCATGGAATTGTCCTGGTCACGGCACAGCATGTAGAGCGCTGCCGCAGAAACCGGGCAGTGATAGATCTGGTCGTCGATGTTCAGGGTAAAGGTCGTATTGTCTCGGTTGCGAATTGCCGGCTCGGTCATGCTGCACTTCCTCCGTGGTCTTATGGTTGTCCATCGGGTTGTCCAACGAGTTGTCCATCGGGTGATGATCGACGATCGCCTTAGCGAGATCGTACGTCTTCAACAACATCGATTTCCTTGAGCTAGCGCATGTTTCTGAAAGACGGGCGCGCCGCCAGACAAACTTCTGGAAGCGCGTCGATTTCCGGGAAATTTCCCTTGCGGGAACGTTGATGCGGCTCAGCTGCATGCAAGCGCCTGTTTTACCAAGATCAGCGCCTGCTGTTGAAAGACTCGGAAGACTCGCGGAGGTTCATGCTTGCGGTCCTGGCACGATATGTTGATAGCGCGCCAGGACCTTGCTTCACTTGCTTCGTTCACTGACCTCGATCAGGTATTTTTTTCCGGGGATTGCCGGCCTGCGGCTTGCCCGGCTTGCTGCGCCCCCTGTCCTGATGTGATGCGAGCACCTGAGCTACCGGTCGGCTGGCGGCTCGTGAGCGTGCCGGTCGTGACCGTGCTTTCGGTGGTTGTATTGAAGGTGTTGAACGTACTGGCCGTGGTGGGGCCATTGCCAGGCAGTGCGTCAGCCGTCACCGAAGACGCCGTCGTGGCCGACAGTTCTTCGCTATCGTCGAGTGGCTGTGCGCGGCGCGGCTGAATGAACGCGATATCCTCGCTGTCGCTTCTTTCCATCGCCAGCAAGCTGGCCAGTTCGTCGAGGTCTGCGGCGTCGAACTGCTGCAGGGCGACGTTCGCCTGGCTGATCGCGAGGTTTTCATCGATTTCCCGGTTCGCTTCGTCGAGCGCGCTCCAGTCCTGCGACTCCAGCTCCGTCGCCAGTTCGCCAGCCTTCTGCACCTTGCGCAAGCTGCGTGCTTCTTCGATGGTGCGCAGGGTACGCGGACTGATGGGCGTGGTGTCGGCGCTGCGGGTACGCACATGGCGGGTCGAAGACTTGGTCTGCAACTGACGGATGCGCGCGTCGATCTTTTCGCGCGTCGCCTTTTCCGTCGCCTGTTGCTGCAGCGCCAGCGGGGATGTCGCAAAGGACTTGCTGAACAAGGCTTCGGCCAGCAGCCTGACGCTGGATACCAGTCCTTTCTTCAGCAAGACCTGGAACCACATCTCGTTTTCCGAGGGATTGGGCGGAGCCAGCGACAACAGCATGGGTTGCAGCACGCGGGTGACCAGCAGATGGGTCAGCGCAGCCAGCCGTGCGCTACGGATCTGGTCGGTGCTGAAAGCGGCTGGCTTGTCGATACTGATCAGTTTTGCGTGCAGGCGCTGGTCGCAGGCAATCAGCAGGCTGAGCAGTTTGCCGGGCAGCGGCGAGCTCTCGACGGTGGGCGGGTAACCGAGCAAGGTACGCACGATGACTTCGGCCACGCCCCGCATGCGCTCCATCTCGGCTTGCCAGGTAGCGTCATCGCCAAGCTGGTCAGCCACCTGGCTGCTGCTGGACGATGATGACTTTGCCGTTTCGCTCCGCATGAAGTTCACATACAGGCTGGTGGCACCGTTCCAGCCAACATTGTTGATGAAATCGGTGGCGTAATAGCGCTGCATCAGCTTGCCGGATGAAATCGTGGGGTGCAGCAGTCCGCTTGCCAGCGGCTTGAATTCCTCGGGCAGATGTTCGATGTAAAACGCCGCATCGGTGCGACCCAGCGTGCTCAGGCTGGCTGCAGACGGATGCTCGCTCATCAGGTCATTGACCAGCAGATCGGCGAGCTTGTGCATGCGGTGTTCCTGTTCCATTTTTCTCAGCTGCCCCAGCGGAATGCTCTTCCGGATGATCTGCAGGCTGGGCTCGGAGAAGGCGCGCACCGAGTCTTGCTCGGTCGCGCTGCCTTTGGTCTGGGCAGGCGTGGCGGTCGACGACGACGCCGCCTTCGCGGGCGTCCGGCTCATGTCGGGTACCGGATGCGATTGCGACATTGATGCGCTGCCCTCCTTGCCGGAGGCTTGCGGTCGCTTGCGCGTCGAAGGGGCGACTTCAGTGCCGGATGACGTACTGCGTAGCCGTAGCACCGGTACGGGGATGGGCATGGGCGTTGCGCGCGGGCTGCGCGGCATGACGGTTTTTTTCGAGCGGCCGGGGGGACTGTCGTTCTTCGGGGGAGACGATCGCTCTGGTGTGGTCGTGGGCGAGATTCTGGTGCTGCTCGTGCTCGAGTCGCTCACGGTGGCCGTGGCCGGCGTCGCTGCTGTCGTTACGGGTGCTACCGTCGTCGCGTTGGCAGTGACGGGAGACGTCACCGTTGTCAGCTCTGTGCTGGTCGTCACGGTGGTGGTGATTGTGTGGGTGCGGGGGCTGGTACCGGGCAAGGACATGAAGGCTCCGTTCATCGAGAATTGTTGTGCGACGCGGTGGGTAACACCGACTACACAGCAGTTCTGATGAACAACGCTTCCGAGCAAGGAGAGTGCAAAGACGGAGCAAGGACAGCGCAAGGGCGTGACCGCGGTCAGCAAAAATCCCGGCTCGAAGTTTCCAGCGCTCCTAACAAGGGACTCAAATCGACTAGCCGTTTAGCGATCAAATGATGCACATTATTTTCTGTTTGCCAGATGCCATACACGCCGAGCAGCGATGCCTGCAGCAGTTCACGCCGCTGCTGCTCGACCAGCGCAGGCCAGATGATCACGTTGACGACACCGCTTTCATCTTCGAGCGTGACGAACATCGTGCCCTTCGCCGTCGCCGGCCGCTGGCGCACGGTGACGATGCCGCAGGCACGCGCAAACGCCCCCTGTCCATAGCTTGCGAGACTGGCCGCCGGCACGAAGCGGCGCGCCAGCAGCTGCTTGCGCAGCAAGGCCAGCGGATGCCGACCCAGCGTCAGGCCCAGCGAGCGGTAATCCGACACGATCTCCTGCGCCTCCGAAGGCGCGGTCAGTCGTATCGCTGCATCGTCATGGTCGGCTACTTTCAGCAAGCCCTTGCCGGTCCCCGCTTCCACCGCATGCCACAGCGCTTCACGTCGATGGCCCGCGAGGCTGGCCAGCGCATTGGATGCCGCCAGCGCCTGCAGGTCGCCGGCATCGAGTTGCGCGCGCAGCGCGAGGTCCTGCAGGCTGGCGAAGGGACGCACTGCCCTCGCCTCTTCGATGCGCCATGCGGCCTGCTGCGCCATGCCGGTGACCTGGTTCAGGCCCAGCCGCACGGCCGGCGGCTTGCCGGGGATGCGCTCCAGCGTCGCCTCCCAGTCGCTGATGGTCACGTCCACCGGCCGCACCTGCACGCCATGGCGCTGCGCATCCTGCACCAGCTGCGATGGCGTATAGAAGCCCATCGGCTGGCTGTTGAGCAGCGCCGCCAGCAGCGCGGCCGGATGATGGCACTTCAGCCAGGCACTCGCATAGGCGAGCAACGCAAAGCTCGCTGCATGGCTTTCGGGGAAGCCGTATTCGGCAAAGCCTTCGATCTGGCTGAACAGCGCCTCGGCGAACTCGCGCTCATAGCCGCGCGCCAGCATGCCGCCGATCAGCTTGTCGTGGAATTTTTCCAGCCCGCCCTTGCGCTTCCATGCCGCCATCGCGCGCCGCAGCTGGTCGGCCTCGCCGGCAGTGAAGCCGGCGGCCAGCATCGCCAGCTGCATCACCTGTTCCTGGAAGATGGGCACGCCCAGCGTGCGCGACAGCGCCGTCTCGAGGTCCTGGCTCGGATAGGTGACCGGCTCCAGCCCCTGCCGCCGGCGCAGGTAGGGATGGATCATGCCGCCCTGTATCGGGCCCGGCCGGATGATCGCCACTTCGATCACCAGGTCATAGAAAGTGCGCGGCTTCAGGCGCGGCAGCATGCTCATCTGCGCGCGGCTCTCGATCTGGAACACGCCGATGGTGTCGGCGCGGCTGATCATGTCGTAGGTCGCCTTGTCCTCGGCCGGTATGTCGGACAATTCGAAAGGCTCGCCCTGCTGCTGGGCGATGAACTCCAGCGCGCGCCGCATCGCCGACAGCATGCCCAGCGCGAGGATGTCGACCTTCAGCAAGCCCAGCGCATCGAGGTCGTCCTTGTCCCATTGCACGACGCTGCGACCTTCCATCGCGGCCTTCTCGATCGGCACCAGTCGTGACAGCTTGTCGCGCGCGATCACGAAGCCGCCCGGATGCTGCGACAGGTGGCGCGGAAAACCCATCAGCTCGCCGGCCAGCTGCAGCCACTGCTGCGCCATCAGCGAGTCCGGGTCCATGCCGCAGTCGATGAAGCGTTGTGCGAGCTGCTCGCGGCTGTCCCACCAGCGATGCGACTTCGCGAGCCGGTCGACGATCTGCAGGTCGATGCCGAGCGCCTTGCCCGTCTCGCGAATCGCGCTCCTGGGTCGATACGTGATGACGACCCCGGTCAGCGCGGCGCGATGGCGGCCGTATTTTTCATAGATGTACTGGATGACTTCTTCGCGCCGCTGGTGCTCGAAATCGACGTCGATGTCGGGCGGCTCATTGCGCTCCTTCGAGATGAAGCGCTCGAACAGCAAATTGCCGCGCGCCGGATCGACTTCGGTGATGCCCAGGCAGTAGCAGACCGACGAATTGGCCGCCGAGCCGCGCCCCTGGCACAGGATGTGGCGGCTGCGCGCAAAGCGCACGATGTCGTACACGGTCAGGAAGTAAGGCTCGTAGCCCATCTCGGCAATCAGCGCGAGCTCATGCTCGATCTGCTGCTGTACATTCGCCGGTATGCCGCCGGGGAAGCGCCGGTGCGCGCCTGTCCAGGTCTGCTCACGCAGGTAGCTCGATGGCGTATGGCCGGCCGGCACCAGCTCGTCCGGGTATTCATAGCGCAGCTGGTCGAGTGAAAAATTGCACTGCCCGACGATGGCCAGCGTCTCGGCCAGCGCTTCCGGCGGATACAGGTTGGCCAGCCGCAGCCGTGAGCGCAAATGCTGCTCGGCATTGGCAAACAGGCGCCGCCCGCATTCGCCGACCGGCTCGCCAAAGCGGATGGCCGTCAGCACATCCTGCAGCCGCTTGCGCGAGCGCACATGCATGCAGACATCGCCGGTCGCCACCACCTTCAGCCCGTGCAGCGCCGCCGCCTGCAGCACGCTGGCCTTGTGCGCCTCGTCCTGCCCGCGATAAAGCAGCGTCAGCGCCAGCCGCGCGCGTTCGCCGAAAGTGGCGCGCAGCCAGCCGGCCTGCCGCTGCACTAGCTCGGGTGCGACGCCGTAATCGGGCGCCAGCAGCAGCAGGCAATCGGGCAAGCCGCGCAAATGGGACAGCTCGGCCGGTGGCTGCGTGAAGTCTTGCGCATCGATACGGTAGCTGCCCTTCTGCTCGCGGTTGCGCGCCAGCGTGATCAGCTCGCACAAGTTGCCGTAGCCATTGCGATTCATCGCCAGTGCAATCAGCCGGAAGCTGTCGGGGCCGGTATGGGTTGCCGGGCGCAGCGACGCGTCTTGCCCTTGCACCCGGAACTGCGCGCCGACGATCAGCTGCAGCCCATGCTGCTTCGCCTCGCCATGCGCGCGCACGACGCCGGCGACCGAGCACTCATCGGTGATCGCAAGCGCGCGATAGCCAAGCTCGGCCGCGCGCGCGACCAGCTGCTCGGGGTGCGATGCGCCGCGCAGGAAGCTGAAGTTCGATGCGCACTGCAGCTCCGCATAGCCGGGCAGCGTGCTGCGCGCACTGGCAGCGCTTTCCGTCGGCAATGCGGGCTTGGGGATAGCGGCGGGCATGGCGTGAATCGATGGTGCGAATCGATGGCGAGAAGCGATGGCGAGAAGCGATGGCGAGAAGCGGCAGCGAGCGGCTTCAGGCGAACAAGCCATGCAGGAACCAGCGCGCGCTGCCCGCATCGCGCTCGCGATAGATCCAGTAGCACGCGCCCTCGTCGCCCTGCGCGATGAAGTAATCGCGCAAGGCCAGCGCGCCATCCCACCAGCCGGATTCGATGCGCTCGGGGCCGCTCAGCAAGCGCAGCGGCGAGCCATAGAAAGGACGATGCGCACGCAAGGTCAGTGGCAAGGGCTGTTCGAGCAGCCAGAAAGGCCGTGCGGCCGCCACTGCCTCGTCCGGGGCCTTGTCGTGCGCCGTCTCGTACCCCTTCCCATTTGCCTTGTCATACCCCTTGTCATGCCTCTTCTCATGCACGTGTGGCCTGCCGCTGGCGCGCTCCACTCGATCCACCCGCTCCACCACTTGCCAGCGATTGGCCGCCTCCGGCCGGTGGTCTGCGCGCGGCGCTGCCAGTTGCACTGCTTCCGCACCCAGCCGCGACACCAGCAGTTCCAGCAGGCGGTGGTAGTCCTCGGGTGTGCCACCGGGTTCGGGGAATAACTGCTCATTCGGCGGCGCCCATGGCGACAGGTCGCGCGCTTCCAGCCGTAGCGCCATCACCGGCGCCGGCAATGGCAGGCGCGCGAAACGCTCCTTCACCAGACGCAGCAGATGCGCCTCCTGCCAGGCCGGTTCGGCGAGCGCGATCTCGAGCATGGTCGGTGCGCGCCGCGTGCGGCCGCGTTCATGTTCGAGCGAGAACAGCAGGCGCGCGACCGCCTGCTGGCGCGCGACCAGCCAGCCCGCCATCTGCAAGAGCAGCCGCTGCGCACCCGCCAGCAGCAGCGCCGCCTGTTCGACGCGGTAAGGCAGCTCGATGAAGGCTGCGAATTGCTCCGGCGCCTGCAGCCATTCATACAGCTCCGGTGCTTCGCCATAGGCACGATCGAGTTGCTCGATCAGCCGTGCATCGGTACGACGCTGCAGCCCGGCGCGCGGCAGCCGCCGCAGGTCGCCCAGCGTCTGGCAGCCGATGCCATTCAACCAGTCCGCATGCGGCTGCGCGGCCGGCAGCCAGCGGAAGTGCGTGCGGTCGAGTTCGCGCTGCAGGCTGGCGAGTTTCGCCACGCGGCTCCGGTGCAGGGAATGCGCATCCGCCCTGCGCCGGTGCGCGAGCAGCCATGCGCCCTGCGCCGTCGGCGCCATCGCCAGCCGCAATGAAAAGCCGAGCGCATGCACGCTGTCGCGCACGCGCCGGCACAACGCACGGCGGCCGCGAAAAGCCGTCAGGCTGGCGGTCACGTCCATCAGCAGCGTCGCATCGTCGCCGGCGGCACTGGCTGCATTGGTCGCATTGGTCACGTTCGTTGTGCTGCCCCCCAGCGGAGCGCGGGAGGTGCGGGATGCTCGGGCGGTGCGCGCCGTGTCGGCACTGCAGTTCGCAACTGCCAGCTCGGGCGTGTACTGCAGCAGCGCGAGCGCGACGGCATCGAGCGCATCGCGCTCGCGCTGCGGGTCGCGCTCCTGCAGGATGACTTCCGGCGCGATGGCTTGCACGCCGTTGGCGCGCATGCCATGCCGCACGCCCTGCGCCGCCGCCAGCCGGCTCATCGCCAGCACCTGCCCGCCATCCATGATGGCCAGCGGCAGCGGCTCACACCAGCGCGGACGCAGCGACTGCAGCGGCAGCAGTGGCAGGTAGACGGCGATCCAGCAGCGCATCGCTTGCCCCGGCATCAGGTTGGGAATCAGGTTGGAAATCAGCCTGGAAGATGGGCGCATGCAGTTCGGCATGCGCGAACAGGCTGGCAAAGGGATCGCCGCGCCGCTGCGGCCAGCGCAGGCGTATCGGTGCCGCGCATTGCGGGCCGCGGCGCTTGAGCACATCGACCTGTACGCCGCCCGGCAGCGGCCGCACGGCCAGCCGCAAGGGCGCCGGCGACGGCTCGTCGGCAAAGGCCAGCGGCCGCAGCAACCAGCACAGCATGTCCGATGCCTGTGCAGCCAGTTGCAGGCGGCGCAGCGCTTCATGGCGCAGCGTGCCCTGCCAGAACAGCAGCGCGCCGCAGCTGCCATTGCGCAGCACTTGTTCGGCGCTCCACAACAGGTCGGCATGCCGCTGCGCGCGTATCCACAGCAGCTGCTCGGGCGGCAGTCCCCATTCGCGCCAGGCGGCAATCTGCGGCAGGTAAGGCGGCTGCAGCAGCGCGATGCGCTGGCCGGACAGCGATTGCAATGCGGGACGCAGCAAGCGCAGCTCGCCGATGCCGCTCTGCTGCAACAGCAGTTCGATCAGCCCGCGGCGCGGCCAGCCCTTGTTCGGCAATTCGGCGTCGAGCGCGGCATGACCGCTGGAGGTCACGGCGATGCTGGCCGAGGCCATCTGGCCGGCGCGCCAGACGGCACCCGACAGTCCGGACGGCAGCGACGACAAGGCTGCCGGTACCGCTTGGGCGGTGACAGGCAAGGTATTCATGTTGGTTTTACGGGGATGAGTTCGATCAAGATTTATACTGTACAAATATACAGTATAAATTGCGGCCTGCAACAGCAAAAAACAACAGTCATGCGGTAGGTACATCAAGCCGTGAGACGCAGGCGATGGCCGGACATGGTGTCTTCAGCGAGGAGAAAACCTGGAAGGTCGCGCGCCTGCCACCCAATAAAAAATCCATGCAAAAGCATGGATTTTCAATGACTTGCGCTATTTTGTTTATGCCATTTGTTTAAATGATGGGCTGAGCTTTTCATGTGCCCTGCTCTTGCCTCCGCCTTGAATGGCGGCTGCCTCCCCCCTTAAGCATGCAGATGGAAGTTGCCGCCGCCCATGCCCGGCAGCGGTGGCTGTTCGGTATCCGCTTTGGCGACATAGTGCTGCCAGCTGGACGCCGCTTTCAGGAAGCGCACGATGGCCGATTGCAAGTCCAGTAGCGTCAAGCCTTCGAGGCTGAGCTCCCAGTTGATGATCAGCGAACCCTTGGGTCCGGCGAGGCCGATCTTCACGCCGCCATTGTCGCGCCACAGCAGGTTGTAGCTCAGCAGCGCTTCATACAGTTGCCGCTCCGCTGCCTCGGGCGCGGTACCGAGTTCGGCCGACATCACCAGCCGCGGCGGTTCGTCGACGGGTTCGATGATGATGATGCTCTCGTCGGAAAACTGTATCGCCCAGCTCGGTTCTTCGGTCTGCACCACCGCGTCGATGTCGGGCGTTGCCGGGCCGAGCTCCTGCATCAGCTGCTGTATCCGTTCAATGGTCGTGGCCATCGGGTGCTCCTCAGGGACGGCGTTACAGCTTGCCGAGTTCAGGGTTGATGGTGCGAATGAAAAGCTCGGTCTTCGCCTGCGCCGCCTGCAACCCCCGCAATCCGGCTTGCAAGCGGTCAGCCTTGATCGAATCACCGTAGTTGATCTTGATGCCGCCATCCGATGTGGCGGGCTTGGCGGCATGGGCTGCACTGGTCTCTGCCGGCGCAGCCGCCGCGCCCAGGGCGGCGGTGCTGTTGAAAGTGTTGATGCTGTTCGGTCCCATGTCTGGTGTCCCCTTGCTCAGGTTGTCATGGCTGGCATGTCGCTCGCGTTACGCGCCCAGGTGCAGCATGTCCATCGGCCCCGGCGCGCCAGCCACCGGGTTTTCGCTCTCGCCGGTCACGTACACGCTCCAGACTTGCGCGATGCCGAGGAAATTCGTCAGCACAACCTGCATCTCGTTGAGGTTCAGGTTGGACGCAAACAGCTCGTACAGCAGCACCAGTTCGCCACCCGGCCCGGACAGCGCCATCTTCACGCCGCCGGTGTCCTTCCACAGCAGGTTGTAGCAAAGCAGGGTTTCATAGACCGACAGCTGCATCGCTTCCGACGGCGTGCCCAGCAAGGTGGTCAGCACGACCCGGTCCGGCTGCTCTGCCCATTCGAGCATCACGATCGACTGATCCTCGAACTGTATGGCCCAGTTCGTGTTCTCGCTCTGGATGACGGCTTCGATGTCGGGCATGCTGGGTCCGATTTCTTCCATCATGATTTGCATGCGTTCCAGGTTGCTTGCCATGTCATTCCCCCGTGGAAATCCGATGACCGATCAAATTCTTCCGATCTGTGATGGCATGCAACACAAAGTTCCGTTACCGACACGAATGGCCAAGAAACATTGCGCTTCATGACAAAAAAATAAGCGCCTGCCGGGTGCCCGGTCAGGCGCTTTGCTTTGGGGAAATGACGTGCTCAGCGCTGTCGTATGACGTTCAGTACCTCTCAGTGCAGCTTGACCCGAGGCGAGGTACGCTGGCGCAGCCATTGGGCAACGGCATCGAGCATCATGCGCAGGAAGCCATGCAAGGCCAGCTGGTGGTGACGGTACAGCGACAGGTACAGCAGGCGCGCGAGGAAGCCCTGGATCTTGACCGAGCTGCCGACCAGGCGTCCCATCAGGTTGCCGACGGTTTCGTAATGGCCGAGCGAAATCAGCGAGCCATGGTCGCGGTAAGTAAAGGTCGGCAGGCTGCGGCCGACCAGCCGGCGGCGCAGGCTGTTGACCAGCAACGAAGCCTGCTGGTGCGCGGCCTGCGCGCGCGGCGGCACCGACTTGCCGGTGGCGGGCCACGGGCAGCTCGCGCAATCACCAAGCGCAAAGATGTCGGGGTCGGTGATGGATTGCAGCGTCGGCGACACGATCACCTGCCCGATGTGATTGGTCGGCAGGCCGACGCGGCCCAGCACGGCCGGCACCTTGATGCCGCCGGCCCATACCGTCAGGTCGCTGGGCAGCGACCGGCCGCTGCCGGTCAGCACGGCGTCGGGCGTGACTTCGGTCACCTTGTCGCCGGTGAGGATCTTGACGCGCAAGTCGCCCAAGAGCCTCGCAGTCTCATTGGCAATGCGCTCGGGCAGCGGCGGCAGGATGCGCGGACCGGCCTCGACCAGCGTGATGGTGATGTCGTCGACGGCATTGAGCCGGTGCAATCCATAGGCGCCGAATACGCGCGCGGTATTGCGCAGCTCGGCCGCCAGTTCGACGCCGGTCGCGCCGCCGCCGATCACCACCAGGTTCACGCGCTGCCGCTCCTGCCCGCCGGATTCGGTCAGCCGCGTCTGCGAACGCATGCAGGCGGCCAGGATCTTGCGCCGTACATGGTCGGCCTGCGTGACCGTGTCGATCGCCATCGCATGCTCGGCTGCGCCCGGGATGCCGAAGAAATTGGTCACGCTGCCGATGGCCAGTACCAGCGTGTCATAGGGAATCCGGCGCTCGGGCAGGATCTGGTCATTGTCCTGGTCCAGCACGGCGGCCACGGTCAGGGTCTTGTTGACGCGATCGAGGTCGAGCATCTCCCCCTGCTGGAATTCGAAGTGGTGCCAGCGCGCCTGCGCAATGTATTCCAGCTGGTGCGTGTTCGGGTCCATGCTGCCGGCGGCCACCTCGTGCAGCAGCGGCTTCCACAGATGGGTCGCCTCACGGTCGACCAGGGTCACATGGGCCTTGCCGACCTTGCCGAGCTTGTCGCCCAGTTGCGTGACCAGCTCCAGCCCGCCGGCACCGCCACCGACCACGACGATACGGTGCGGCTGCACGCCCTGTTGCTTCGTTTGCTTTGCTACGGTATCGATCGTGGTTTCCATGGTGCCTCGTTATTGCCTTGTCATTGCCAGTTATCGGCCGCTACTTTGCGGGAGGCAGAATTTTATCTTCAGGAAAATCAAGCATGCATGAAATTCCTGCAAGTTGACGGTACGCTGCGAACCGCGAGCCGTCCCGCATTGTCCACTTGTCAGTTGTCCGCGAACGCATCAGGGAGCACGAAACATGACAAGTATCGACAAGGCATGGAGCACGGGACGGCAGGAAGATTTCATGCAGTCCCTGCTCGCCTTCACCCGCGAGCACAAGGCCACCTACTGGTCGGGCCCGCTGTCGCAATTCCTTGAAAAGATTTTGCCGGTCGATCCGCAGGGTATCGCCCGCAGCTCCCACCAGTACATCTGGGACATGATCCGCTGGACACGGCGCGAGGATGCCAGCGGGCACCTGCGCACTGCGCTGTTCTCGGATGAGCTGTTCGGCATGGATGAGGCGATCGACCGCGTGGTCGATTATTTCAAGGCGGCCGCCGCCGGCTCCGAAGTCGGCCGCCGGTTGCTGCTGCTGCTTGGCCCGCCGTCCGGTGGCAAGTCGACTTTGGTCATCCTGCTCAAGCGCGGGCTGGAAGAATACAGCTATACCGATGCCGGCGCGATGTATGGCATCCAGGGCTGCCCGGTGCATGAGTCGCCGCTGCACCTGGTGCCGCACACGTTGCGGCCGGGCTTTCGCGAGACCTATGGTGTCGACATCAGCGGCGAGGTCTGCCCGTTCTGCCGTTCGCGGCTGGAACAGCAGTACGCGGGCGACTTCCTGCAGATGCCGGTCGAACGCTTCTTCATTTCCGAGGCCGGCCGCAGCGGCATCGGCACCTATGCGCCGCACGACCCGACCACGGCCGACCTGGCCGACCTGGTGGGTTCGGTGGACTTGTCCAAGGTTGCCGAGTTCGGCGACGAAGGCGACCCGCGCGCGTGGTCCTGGTCGGGTGCGGTTTATGCGGCCAGCCGCGGCATGCTGGAGATGATCGAGATCCTGAAGGTCAAGCGCGAATTCCTGTACCTGCTGCTGACGCTGACGCAGGAAAAGAACGTGAAGGTATCGCGCTTCCCGCTGATCTACCTCGACGAGACCATCCTTGCGCATACGAACCTCGCCGAATTCCGCAAATTCCTGCAGGAGAGCGAGAACGAGGCCCTGCTCGACCGCATGGTCATCATCCAGGTGCCTTACACGCTGAATTTCAACGATGAAGCGCGCATCTACAAGAAGCTGATCTCGTCGGCCGCACCGGCCTTCCGCTCTGTGCACCTCGATCCGCATGTGCTGCATGCGGCGGCCGTGTTCGCGATTCTGACCCGGCTGCATGAAGCCGAGGAGAAAGATCAGGAACTGGCCAAGAAAGTGCGGCTGCATGCGCACGAGGATGTGGAAGGCGTGAACCGCGCCGAGGCCGAGCGCGCGCGGCAGAAAATGCCCGACGAAGGGCTGGGCGGCGTATCGCCGCGCTTCGTGATCAATGCGCTGTCGAACGCCATCATCCAGTCCGATACCCGCAGCCTGACCACGATGGATGTGCTGCTGGCCCTGAAAGATGCGATCGACAGCGATGCGCGCATCGATCCGAAGAAAAAGCGCAAATGGATCGACTATCTGGTGCTGGCCCGCAAGCACTTCTACAACCGCTGGGTGAAGGAAGACGTGCACAAGGCGCTGTTCGTGTCCTTCGAGCAGGAAGCGCAGGACTTGCTGGACAAATACCTCGATGAAGTCGAGGCCACGCTGGACAACCGCCAGATCAACGACCCGATCACCAACGAGGAAAGGCGGCCGGATGAGCGCTTCCTGCGCTCGGTCGAGGAAAAGATCCATATCTCTGATTCCGGCAAGCAGTCATTCCGGCAGGAAGTGGTGAGAAAGGCGATGGGCGCGTTCAAGCGCGGTGAAAAATTCACACTTGACAGCCACGCGCAACTGCATGACGCGGTTCAGCAGTACCTGTTCGAGCAGCGTCGCGACGTGCTGCGGCTGGTCAGTTCCAGCGCAAGGCCGGACGAGGACGCGCGGCAGAAGATCTCCATCGTCGAGCAGCGGCTGGTCGATGAATACGGTTACGACAGCCACAGCGCGCGCGAAGCGCTGAATTACGTGACCACCTTGCTGGCGCAGGAATGAACGCAAAAACAGGAATACAGGAATAGAGGAGCAAACCGATACCCCATGAGCGTCCACAGCACGATTTCCTCGGGTTCCCCGTGGTACGCCTTGTTCTCGCGTGGCGCGCGGGACTGGCTGAGGCATAACGAAAAGATCCGCGAGAGCGTGCAGCAGAAGTTGCCCGACCTGGTGGCCGGCGGCGACCTGATCACGGGGCCGCAGGAGCGCACCGTGCATGTGCCGGTCAAGGTGCTCGAGCACGCGCGCTTTCGTTTATCCGACAACGCAATCGACAGCGAACGCCATGCCGGACAAGGGCAGGGACAGCCCGGCGACGTGCTGCGCCCTGCTCAGCCGCGCCCCGGCGATGACGATGGTGATGAGGGCGAAGGCGGTGATGACGACGGCGGCGTACACCTGTTGCTGGAACTGAAGGTGGACGACATCGTCGACTGGCTATGGGAAGAACTGAAGCTGCCCGACCTGCAGCCGCGCCGCAAGACGACCGTGCAGGACGATGAGTTCGTGCGTGAAGGCTGGGACAAGCGCGGCGCGCGCGCGCGGCTCGATCGTCGCCGCACCGTGAAGGAAGCCGTCAAGCGGCGCGCGATGCAAACCGACCCGGTGCCTTTCTCGAACGAAGACCTGCGCTTCCGGCAGCTGGTGCAAAGGCGACGCCCGGCCACCAGTGCCGTGGTGCTGTTCGCACTTGATGTGTCAGCCAGCATGACCGATGCCGAGCGCAAGTTGGCCAAGACCTTTTTCTTCTTCGTACTGCAGGGCATACGGCGCAAGTACGGCAAGGTGGAAACGCGCTTCATTGCGCACACCACGCAGGCCTGGGAATTTTCGGAACCGGAATTCTTCCAAGTCACCGGCACTGGCGGCACCGGTGCATCCAGCGCGTTCGATCTCGCGCTCGAGATCATCGCCAGCGATTACGACCCGTCGCAATACAACGGCTATCTTTTCTATGCGTCCGACGGCGAGAATTTCACCGAAGACCGCAGCGCCGCGACCAGCGGCCTCACGCAACTGACCGGGCTGCTGAACTACGTGGGCTATGTCGAAACCGTGCCCGGGTCGTCGCGGGTCACCGATACCGAGATGAAGGCCATCTGCCGGCAACTGGAACAGGGCGGCGCGCGGCTGGGCAGCTGCGTGCTGCACCAGCCCGATGATGTGTGGAAGGCGATACGCCAGTTCTTCATGCAGGAAGCGATGCAGGGTGAAGCGGCATGAGCGGCCCATACAGAGAAGACCATGAACACCACGTCCGTGAGTACCGTGGTGGCCGCGACAGTGACGGCGATCGCAAGACGCTGACTGGCTACGCCGAACGCATCGAGGCGCTGGCGCAGCAGTTCGGGCTCGATTATTACCCGGTCGATTTCGAAGTCGTACCCAACAATTTCATGACCGAGATCTCGGTCTACGGCCTGCCGGTGCGCATGCCCCACTGGTCTTTCGGCGTGCGCTACATCCACCAGCTGATACGGCAAGGCATGGGCCATTCGCGCATCTTCGAAGTGATGTTCCCCGGCGATCCCTGCCATGCCTATCTGGTGCGCGACAACTCGGTGGCCGAGAACACGCTGGTGGTTGCGCATGTGATCGGCCATGCCGATTTCGCGAAAAACAACCAGCTGTTCGCACGCTTCATGGACATGGCCGGCGGCCACATCCTTGAGCAGGCCGCCGAACGCGCGCACGTGATCGAACTGGCGCTGGCCGAACACGGACAGGAGCGCGTCGAGGCCATACTGGATGCGGCGCTGGCGCTGGAGCCGCATGTGGACATCAACCAGCCGCTGCACCGATCGCCCTTCCCGGGGCAACCCGCGGCAGATGCCAACCATGAAGCGAGCGAGACCAGCGGTTTCTCGCACCGCTACCACCGCCTGCCCGGCGAAAGCGTGCCGCCGCCACGCAGCGGCCGCAAGCCGCCGCCGGCCATACCGCCGCGACCGGAGCGCGACCTGCTCTGGTTCATCGCCAACTACGCACCCGAGCTGGAGGGGTGGGAGCGCGACATCTTCCTCGCCGTGCGCGAAGAGTCGTTCTACTTCTATCCGGTGTTCGCGTGCCAGATCATGAACGAGGGCTGGGCCTCGTACTGGCATGCGCGACTGCTGCGCGAGGCCGATTTCCTGCCGTCCGAGCTGTATGTGGAAGCGGTGCGCGCGCATTCGGACGTGGTACGCCCCTATGCGGCCGACAATCAGCTGGCGCTGGCGATCAATCCCTACCACCTCGGCTTCTCGATCTGGGAAGACCTGATCGAAAATCGCGGGCTGCCGTTTGCGCGACAGGTGATGCGCGAAGAAGACGATTTCAGCTTCGTGCGCAATTACCTGTCCGTGGCACTGGCCGAGAAGCTGGACCTGTTCGTGTACGAAGCCGACCATGAGGGCGGCATACGCATCGCCGAGCGCGACATTCATGCGATACGCGAGGCCATTCTCGCGCCGCGCTTCAACTATGGCGCGCCGCGCGTGGCGGTGAAAGCCATGCATATCGACGGCAGCCTGGAGCTGGTGCACGACCATGAAGGCGACGGGCGCGGCCTGGACCTGACGCGGGCCGAGCGCGTGCTGGATTACATTGCCCGGGTCTGGCGTCGTCCGGTCAGCCTGCAGACCGTCGGCGCCAGCGGCCATCCGCGCGTGATCAGCAGCGCCCTCAGTAGTCGATGACGACCGTCAGCGGCAAACGGTACATACCGGTACCAGCATCCTGCCGGGCCGGTACGCGCGCGAACAGCGACACGGTGTAGCGCGTCGGTATCAAGGGGCGATCGTGAAAGCTGATCGTCACCTGCTCATCCAGCGCTAACTGCCGCGCCGCATCGCGGTACAACTGTACGGCCAACGTGCCCGCCGCTTGCGTACCGGCCTCCAGGTTGGGCAATTGCAGCCGGCCGCCGCCGGCACTCGGCAGCCTGACATTCAGATGCAAGGCCTCGCCCGGAACGGCCGGGATGCACTCGATCGCAAACGAGGTTTGCGCGTCCAGCGGCATTGCTTGCAAGGGTTGGTAATGGCCGATCACGAGGCCGCCCGAACCAAGCGGCGTGCAGTACATCGCGAGGGCCGGCTTGGAGGTCGCGAACAGCAAGGCGGCAACGGACCACGCCCATGCTCTTGCCCACACCCTTGCCCTTGCCCTTGCCCTTGCCCTTGCCCTTGCACTTGCGCGCGAGCGCACTGCGTCGCACAAGAGAGCGATGCTTCTGCATGCCTGCGTCATCGCGCGTCCTCGTGCAGCTCGCGGCACACGAATTCGCCGAGGTAGGGAATGCTGCCCTTCTCCGGCGCATACGGTATCTCGACCATGCAGCGGCCACCCGGCCAGCTGACCCACAGACGATTGAACGCCTTCATGCCCGTCACATAGGCCAATCCCTGATGGCCAACCGGCAGGCTGTCGGCAGGATCGCCGCCTTCGATGCGCAGTTCTGCACCGGCCGGCACCGGCTGGCCATTGGCCAGCATCAGGTTCATGGTCGCCGCCGATACGCTGCGCAGCGGGAAGTCGACCATCACGCCGCTACGCCAGGCCGGCACCGGCTCGGCGCGCAGCGCATCGATCTGCACATCCAGCGGGAGGTCGAGCGGTTCGACTGTCACCGGGTTCTTCAGATAGGGCGCCAGACGCGGCAGCAAGGCGATGCCCAGCTCGTTCGTGCGTCCGGCCAATTGGTTGTCGACATAGACGCGCACACCGGCCAGCCCCGGCAGCCTGACCAGTCCGAAGCTGCTGTCGACCCTGCGGACAGCGAACAGGTGCTTGTCCATCAGTACCAGCGAACCGCTCAGCCCGAGCCGCAGCGCCGAATTGCCGCGAAACTCGGCCGCCTCCGCGCGCAGTTGACCATGCAGGTTCTGTGCGGTGATCGCCGCTTGCTGCGGCGCGTTGATACCTGCCTGCAAGCGATAGCCCATGCCCTCGCCCACCGGCGGCATTTTTTGTAACTGGAATACGGTCTGGTCGGGAACGCTGTCGTTATGCGCGTGCAGCACGCTGGCACTGAGGCCGCCATCGATCGGCAAGATCCAGAACAGATTCAGCGCGCGCTCATGGGCGGCGCCGTCGAGGTGCGTCAGCGTCAGCATCAGGCTGCCCCAACGCGTTTGCCGTGTGCTGAAGCCCAATTGCGCGATGCGCAGCGGCGCATGAGCTGTTCGCTCCTGCCGCGTCCATGACAGGCTGAAGCTACCGAGCTCGGGCATGCGGTAGCCATAGAAAGTCGTATCGAGCCGCCGCAACTGCAGCTGCTCGGGCACCCCGGTCTGCCGGTAGCCCGCATCGGCCACTTGCGTGCGCAAGGCCAGTGTCTGCTGGCGCGTACGGCGCTCGACCCCGAGTGCGACTTGCACGCCACTGCCCCGGTCGTCATGGCTGGCGCCGATCGCCAGCGACCCCGCACCCAGTTCCGGAACCGCTGCCGACACGCCCGCCAGCAAGCCGGTGCGCCCGCCCTGCTGCGCGCTGGTACCGCCTTCCACGGTCAGCCTTTCGCTGAGGCCGCGCCGCCATCCGCCGGACACGAACCAGTCGCCATAGTCATTGCTGCGCAAGCCGTAATTCAATCGCAGGCTGCCCGCCTCGACTGACCAGTCGGACAAGCCCGGCGCCAGCAGCGTCGTGCTTGCGTAATAACGCTGACTGATCACCTGTTCGCGGCCGCTCAGGTCGGTGACTTTCAGCAGCAGCTCGCCATCGCCGGCCATCAACGGCGCGGTCGTTACGGAGAACGGACCGGGTGCGGCCGCATTGCGCGACTGCAGCACGTTGTTCACGTACAGGTCGACGGTCGACGGCAACGCGGCTTGCCCGTACAGCGTCGGCACCGGCACGGTCACCAGCCCGGGCTGGGTCAGGAAGTTGGTGCCGAACTGCAGGCCCGCAAAGCGCACCGGGCGGCCTATCGAGGTTGGCGGACGCGAGATCGCATCGCCGACGCGCAGTGTCGTCATGTTCGCGGGCTGGTCGGAGGTATAGCTGGTGTCCAGCCGCAGGTTCGCATCCAGCGTCGGCTGGCGCACGAACGCATAGCTGGCCAGCGCTACGCCCGGGCCCAGCGCGACACCGGCTTCGGTGAATGCCGAGCGCCCGGTACCGAGATCGCTGTGGTCGGCGAACAGGTCGTAATTGAGAAAAGCCCCGGCCGGCCGTGCGTCCGCAGCGTCGGTGATGGCGGGACGGCCTGCCGGCTTGAACGACGATCCGGTAAAGCGCGACGCGGGCAGCGCGATGTCGAGTGCCTGTTGCGCATCGTCGAAGCTGATGCGTTCCGGCGCCAGGCTGTCGAGCGCCACATAGTCTTCGGTCTCCAGCCGTCGGCGCCGGCTGTCGTCGAGCCTGACGCGCGCAGTATCGAGCGTGAGGGCCGGGAGCCACCATTGCCCTTCCCCATCACGCAAGGCGAGCACTGCATGACCGGCGGGCTGGCCATTGATATCCAGCCGCACGATAGCGGGCATGAATTTGCTCTGCAGCGCGGTCAGGAATTCCGCCCGCACAGGACAGGCGGCGACAAGAAGCAGCCATAGCGCCAATACGGAGCGCATCGGGTGGTGGCGCATGAAGAAGCGCACGAAGAAGCGCAAGAAGAGGCGCATTACCGAGGGCCGCTCAGTCCCGCACGGCAGGCACGGGCCATTGCTGGGCACCAGAGTCGGTATGCGCCTGCAGGTTCAGCACCTGACCTTCTGTCAGCGGAAATGGTGCGGGCAATGGCAGTTCGCGTTGCTGGCCGGGCAGCAGGTACAGCGTCTTGTCGTGGCTGTACAGCGAAGGCGTTGCGGCGGGCTGCGCCTGCAACTGCAAGTCGGTCAGCTGCAGGTGCGCGTGTCCGCGATTGATCAGCTGCAGCTGCCGCTGCCCGTCGCGCTCGACGACCGAGGCGGCGAGCGATGCCGCACCGGGCGTGCGCGCTTGCACGAAGACCGGCATGCTCAAGCGCAGTGCCATTTGCAAGCCGCGGAAGTCGGCCGCCGGCGGTGGCGGCACTTCATCGAGCAGCAATCGGAACGCACGCTCGCGTGTCGCATCGACCGGCCCGAGCAAGGCGATGCGCACCACTTGCACCTGCCCGGGACGCAGACGGAAGACCTGCGGGGTCGCCAGCAACTCGCGGCTGATAACCAGCTGGTCCTGGTTGCCGGATTGCGACCAGCTCATTGCTTGCAGTTGTACGGTGATCGCGGCGTCGCCACGATTCTCCACGCGCATCACTGCCGAAGGCCTGGCTTCGGATAAGTGTATGCGCACCGGGTCGATGGAGAAGCTGCCGGCGCAGGCCACACCGGCCACGCAGAGCAGAGCGCTGAACAACAGGGACAGGATCAGGCGGAACACGGCTTCAGGGCAAAAGGAAAAATGCAGGCAGCAATGCAGGCCTGGATGCAGACCCGCATGCAGGCCACCACGCAGGCAACAAGGCGGAACAAGGACCTGCAGCGATCGCATCGGGATGCCAACGCTGCAGGCAGCATGGCCGGCCTGCCCGCGAAGGCAGGCCGGCAGGCGTCATCAGAACTCGACGGTCGCCGTCACGATGTCGCTGTACGCGCCGGTAGCCACATCCTGGCCAGCCGGGATCTTGCCGCAGACGTTGTAGACCGAACCGGTCAGGGTCAGGCCGCTCGGGCTGAAGCGCTGCGCCGGGTCGGTGCCCCAGGCATCGGTTTCAGTGTTGGTGCAAGCGGTGTTCGGTGCAGTTGCGGTCGGCTTGAACAGGCTGTAGTTCAGCAGGTCGGTGCCGGTAGCGTTCTTCATCGCGCGATCCGTCACGGTCGCACCCTGGTTCTGGCCGCCGCTCAGTGCGACGGTCGGGATCGAACCCTTCACGCAACCGACGGTCACGGTGCCGGTCGCATAGTTGGCATTGGCCGAGGCCGGGTTGTACGAACCGAAGGCCACCGGGGTCGCCGACACGGTGCACGATGCATCGATGGTCGCCGTCACGTCGATGGTCGCCGTGGCCGTACCAGCAAATGCCGGTGCAGCACCGGCGGCCAGGACGGCCGTCAGGACGGTGGCAGCAGTGAGGGAAATGTTTTTCATCATCGAGTCCTTTTGATGAAGGTTAAAGGGATGGCCATCTTATGGAGCGCCTCCGCCAATTCCGCATTGCGACTCGTTCGTACAGTTGCAGCCGCCGTCAGCCGGATGTCCCTGATGCATTTTCGTGGCGATCAAACAACGACTTTTGTCGCCGGGCTGATGTCCAATGAAGGTCCGTTGAAATTCCCGATGCCATGCCTGCCGGCCTTCTTCGTTGAAAGATGAACGAACGTTCGTTTCACGCCAAACCGGAATCGATCGAGCACATCGTCGATATCCGCTACTGGACGCCGACTCTGCTCAGCTTCACCGTCACGCGCCCACTACCGCTGACTTACCTGCCGGGGCAATATGCGCGGCTGGGGGTGGACGTCAATGAACAAGTGATCTGGCGCGCGTTTTCCTTCGTGTCCGCGCCGCATGAAGCGCAACTGGAATTCCTTGCGGTGCTGGTACCTGATGGCTTGTTCACTGCGCGCCTGAAGGAATTGCAGGTCGGCGATGCGATTCATGTCGAGCACGAGAACTACGGCTTCATGACCGCTGACCGTTTCAGCGATGGTGACGACTGCTGGATGCTGGCGACCGGCACCGGCATCGGTCCCTATATCTCGATGCTGCGCGACCGCGCGCTGTGGCAGCGCTTCGAGCAGCTGGTGCTGGTGCACGGGGTGCGCGATGAAGCGGAGCTCGTCTATCGCGACGAACTGCAACGCATGCAGGTGGCGGCGCGCGCCGAGATGAGGGACGCGATGAGGGACGAGATTGGAGACGCGACAGCAGACGAGAAAAGATGCGCTCAACTCATGCTGGTGAGCTGCGTCAGCCGTGCGTCGGCCGATATGCACGAACGGCTGCTGATCGGCAGCCGCATCACCGACGCATGGGATACAGGAAAACTGGAAGCGTATACCTCGCTGGCGATCACGCCGGAGCGTTCAAGGGTAATGATGTGCGGGAACCCGCAAATGATCGACGACATGCGCGCCCGCCTGCACAAGCGCGGGCTGGTGCCCTGCCGCCGGCTGGCCCCGGGGCAGTTCCTGACCGAAAACTACTGGTGAGCATCAAGCCACCTCGGCCGGGGAGACGACAATGACGCGATGGTTGCTCAGGAAGCTGTCGACTCGACTGCTTCCTGTTCTGTTGCCGCTACTGTTGAAACGACTGCTGAAGCGCAAACGATGAGCCCCGGACGCTGAAACCGACCGGGAGACTCAGCCATGGATGCTCAGCCGTTGAAGGTCTTGCCTTCAGCAGCCAGCTTCTCCAGCAGCGGCGCCGGCTTCCAGGCCTCCGCATGATGGCCCTTGCCGTACTTGCGAATCGCGCGCAGCACGTTTGGCAAGCCCACGGTGTCGGCGTAGCACATCGGGCCGCCGCGGAACAGCGGGAAGCCGTAGCCGGTCAGGTAGACCATGTCGATGTCGGAAGCACGCATCGCGATCCCCTCCTCGAGGATCAGCGCTGCCTCATTGACCAGCGCATACACGAGGCGCTCGACGATTTCCTGGTCGCTGACCTTGCGGCGCTGCACGCCGATATCGGCCGAGTGCTGCACGATCATCTGGTTCACTTCATCCGACGGATAGGCCTTGCGGTCGCCCGGCTTGTAGTCATACCAGCCGGCCGAGGTCTTCTGGCCGAAACGGCCCTTCTCGCACAGCAGGTCGGCAATCTTCGAATAGGTGACCTCCGGCTTTTCCACATAGCGGCGCTTGCGGATGTACCAGCCGATGTCGTTGCCGGCCAGGTCGCTCATACGGAACGGGCCCATCGCGAAACCGAACTTCTCGATCGCCTTGTCAACCTGCTCCGGCAGGCAGCCCTCTTCCAGCAGGAATCCGGCCTGACGAATGTATTGTTCGACCATGCGGTTGCCGATAAAGCCGTCACAGACGCCGGACACCACACCCGTCTTCTTGATCTTCTTGGCCAGTGCCATCACGGTCGCCAGCACATCCTTTGCCGTGTGCTTGCCGCGCACGATCTCCAGCAGCTTCATCACATTGGCCGGGCTGAAGAAGTGGGTGCCGATCACATCCTGCGGACGGCTGGTGAAGGCGGCGATCTTGTCGACATCCAGTGTCGAGGTGTTCGACGCGAGGATGGCGCCGGGCTTCATCACGTCGTCGAGCTTCCTGAACACCGCCTCCTTGACCGACAGGTCTTCGTACACGGCCTCGATCACGATGTCGGCCAGGCCGAGGTCTTCATACTTCAGCGTGCCGCTGATCAGCGACATGCGCTTGTCGAGCTGCTCTTGCGTGAGCTTGCCCTTCTTCATCGTGTTTTCGTAATTCTTGCGGATGGTCGCCAGGCCCTTGTCCAGCGCCTCCTGCTTCATCTCGAGCAGGGTGACGGGGATGCCGGCATTGGCAAAGTTCATCGCAATGCCACCCCCCATGGTGCCGGCACCGATCACGGCGGCCGACTTGATCTCGCGCAGCGGCGTATCGGCCGGCACATCGGGGATCTTGGACGCGGCGCGCTCGCCGAAGAAGGCATGACGCAGCGCCTTCGATTCCGGCGTCTGCACCAGTTCGAGGAAGCAATCGCGCTCGAACTTCAGGCCCTCCTCGAATTTCTTGCTGACGGCGGCAGCGACGGCCTCGACGCACTTTTGCGGCGCCGGGTAATTTGCGGCGACGGCGCGCACCGTATTGCGCGCAAACTGCAGGTAGCCATCGGCATTCTTGTAGTCGATGCGGATGTCGCGCACCTTCGGCAGCGGGCGCTTGTCGGCGATCGACTGGGCAAAGGCGAGCGCTCCCGCCAGCAATTCACCGTCGATCATCTGGTCGAAGAGTTTGGTGCCGGCCAGCTTCTCCGACATCACCGGGGTGCCGGACACGATCATGTTCAGCGCCTGCTCCAGCGGCACCACGCGCGGCAGCCGCTGGGTGCCGCCGGCGCCGGGCAGGATGCCCAGCTTGACCTCGGGCAGCGCAATCTGCGCCCCGGCCGTCGCCACGCGGTAGTGGCAGCCGAGCGCAAGCTCCAGCCCGCCGCCCATCGCCAGCCCCTGTATCGCGGCCACCACGGGCTTGTCGGCATCCTCGACCACACGGATCACGGTATGCAGCGACGGTTCCTGCAGCGCCTTCGGCGTATTGAATTCGCGGATATCAGCGCCACCCGAAAAGCCCTTGCCCGAACCGATCAGCACGATGGCCTTGATGGCCGCATCGTCGAGCGCGCGCTGTACGCCATCGACGATGCCGGTACGCGTGGCATGGCCGAGGCCGTTGACTGGAGGGTTATCAAGGGTGATGACGGCGATATCGCCGTGCGCCTGATAGGTGGCGGTCATGCGAGGGTCTCCCGAGGTTCGGATGGTTCCGGTATTTGTTCTTGTTCGATGCTTGATTGGTGCTTGATTGGTGCCTGTCGGCCAGTAGCCCCGCAGGAGCCACAACTGGTCAGCGAACAACTATAACCCAGAACAACCGGCCGGTGCCCCTGTCGCCGTCTAGCGCTGCTTGAAGCGCAGCAGTGCGCTGCGCTGCTGGTCTTCGCGATACGCATAGTCGACCCGCCCCTCGGTCACGCGCCCGATCAGCATCATGTTGGCCGTGATCGCGTCGTGGTCGCGTGCCGAGAAGGGTTTGTCATAGCTGGTGACGGCGCCCTGATGGCGCACCTGCAGGTCTTCCAGCGCGCGACGCAGGCTGTCGCCGTCGAGCGTGCGCGCCTGCCGCATGGCCAGCGCCAGCAGGTGCATGCCGTCATAGCCTTGCGCGGCGCTCATCGGCGATGGGATCTGCGCGCTGCGGAAGGTGCGCGCATAGGCCAGCAGGAAGCTGTTCTTGGCCGCCGCGCCGGCTTCCTGGATGAAGGTCTGCGGCATCAGGGCGCCCTCGCCGGCCGGCCCGGCTGCATCGATGAAGCTGCGCATCGACAGCGTCCAGCTGCCGTACAGCGGCACCTTCCAGCGAGCGGCATGCAGGCCGCGCGCGATCGCCGCCAGTTCCGGCCCTATACCCCAGGCGACCACGGCCTGCGCGCCCGCCAGCTGCGAGCGCCTGAGCGCTGCGCCCATGTCGGTGTCGCCGATGCGAAAGCGCTGTACCGCAAGCAGGTCCAACCCGGCGGCCTTCGCAGCGTCGCTGAACGCAGCCACGCCGCTGTCGCCATAGGGCGTGAGGTCGGCCAGCAAGGCAATGCGCTGCAGCCGATGCCGTTTCAGGTCAACGGCAATCATTGACGCTTCAAGGTCAAGCGTCGGCGAGACACGGAAGATGTAGTTGGCCGGCGCGGCCGGCGGCGCATAGGTGCGCGTCAGCGCCGGGCCGGTGGAGACCGCGACCATCAGTGGTATCTTCGCTTGCTGATAGTGCGCGATCGAAGCCAGGCCGACACCGGTGTTCACGATGCCGATGGTGGCCACCACGTTCATTGCGGCCAGTTCCTGCGCGATGCGCGCGCCGGTGTCGTTGTCGGCCTTGTCGTCGCGTTCCACCAGTTCGATGCTGCGGCCGCGTATGCCGCCGGTCGCATTGATTTCAGCCACGGCCAGCCGTACGCCGTTGCGCAGACTTTCGCCCATGGCCGCCGAGCCGCCGCTGAAAGGACCGCTGAGCCCGATGCGCAGCGGTAGCCCGCTTGTGTCGGCTATTGACGCACCTGCCGCACCTGCCGCACTTGCCGTACCTGCCGCACTCGTTACGCCCGGTGCGCCCGCCAGCGCCGGCGCAGCCGGCGCGCACAGGCCGATGACGCCGGCGAGTACACAGGGGAGCGAACGTGTGCGTCCACCTGCGTATGTGAAAGCAACCAGTGCAGCCCGGGACAGCTGTCCTGCGGTACGTTCGGGAATGTCACGCTGGGTCATCGCCGCCTCCTGATCAACAAGAAGCGGCGATGGTGTGGTCAGGACGTGGGCCTGTCCACAGAAATGTGCGCCGCTCTGCGGCGCACACAACAGATCACGACGGTCGCTTCATATTGCACGAGGTCGGCTGCGCGGCGACGTAGCTGTCGATCTTCTGCTCGATCTTCCAGCCGTAGCCGGTGTTCTCCTGGTCGTATTTCACGTCCTTGCCATTCTGCTTGGCCCAGGTATTGATGTAGAGCGGCTGTTGAAGCTGGTGATCGGTCTTGCGCATTTCAATTTCGCCGTTCACCGATTTCATCTTCTGGCCTTCCATCGCGAAGGCCACCTTCACCGGGTCGGCAGTCTTGGCCTGGTTGATGCCCGTGGCCAGCAGCTGGATCGCCGAATAGGTGGTGATCGCATAGAAGTCATCGGCGTACTTCTTCTTGAAGCCCTCGACCAGCTCCTTGCCGGCCTTCGACTCTTCGTTCACGCTCCAGGTACCGATGTATTTCACGTAATCGGCGCCGGACGCGCCCATCGCGGTCGGCACGCCATTGGTGTAGCCGTAGTAGGTGTAGAAGCGCGACTTCAGCCCCGACTCGCGCGCGGCCTTGACCAGCAGCGACAGGTCGGTGCCCCAGTTGCCGGTGATGACCACGTCCGCGCCGCTGGCGCTGATCTTGGCCACGTAGGGCGAGAAGTCCTTCACGCTGCCGATCGGATGCAGGTCGTCGCCGACGATCTCGATGTCGGGACGCTTGCGCTTCAGGTATTCCTTCGCCGCGCGCGTGACCTGGTGGCCGTGCGCATAGTTCTGGCCGATGATGTAGACCTTCCTGATCGACTTGTCCTTCGCGAGGTAAGTCGTCAGCGCCTCCATCTTCATGTCGGAGTTGGCGTCGAGGCGGAAGTGCCAGAAGCTGCACTTGCTGTTGGTGAGATCGGGATCGACGGCCGCATAGTTCAGGAACACGATCTCCTTGCCGGGATTGCGCTCGTTATGCTTGTTGATGGCATCGATCAGCGCGCCGGCCGCGCCCGAGCCATTGCCCTGCACGATGTAACGTATGCCCTGGTCGATCGCAGCCTTCAGCACCGTCAGCGATTCCTGCGGGCTGGCCTTGTTGTCGAAGCCGACCATCTCGAAGGTATTCCCCGGCGACCATTTGTCGCGGTTCGCGATGTCGGCCACCAGCTGGAAGCTCTTCAGCAGGCTCTGCCCGACCGGCGCAAACGGGCCCGACAGCGGATCGATGAAGGCGATGCGCACATTCTCGGCCTGGGCCAGCGGTGCAGCAAAAGCGGAAACCAGTGCTGCAGCGACCAGCAGCGGACGGGTACGGAAAGTCATGTTATCTCCCTGTTTTTCAGTGAACCACAGACTGCAGTGCAAATTTGTCGGCAAGTGCGGCGCGCCTCGGCCTGTCACGGCGATGCTGCAAGCCGCGCCTGCGCCGATGCGGCCTCAGACTTCCAGCCACTCCTTGCGGATCGCCGCATTGTCGCGCAATTCGGCGGGTGTGCCCTCGAAAACGATATTGCCACGCCCCATGACCAGCACGCGCTCGGAAATGTCGAGCGCAATCGCCAGCTTCTGCTCCACCAGCAACACCGAGATGCCGCGCGCCTTCAGCGTCTGCAGGTATTGCGCCACCAGGTCGACGATCTTCGGCGCCAAGCCCTCGGTCGGCTCGTCGATCATGATCAGGTCCGGGTCGCCCATCAGCGTACGGCACAGGGTCAGCATCTGCTGCTCGCCGCCGGACAGGACGCCCGCGGCGACATCGCGTCGCTCTTTCAGGCGCGGAAACATCTGATACATGTCCTCAATGCGCCAGCGCACAGACTTGCCCGCCGCGCCGGCCTTCTCACCCAGCATCAGGTTCTGCTCGACGGTGAGGGTCGGGAAGATATCGCGGTTCTCCGGCACATAGCCGAGTCCCAGATGGGCGATGCGGAAAGCCGGCAGGCCGAGAATGGATTGGCCCTTGAAACGTATGCTGCCGGTACCCTGCACCAGCCCCATCACCGCCTTCACGGTCGTCGAACGGCCGACGCCATTGCGGCCCAGCAGGCTGACGATCTCGCCTTCGCCCACATCGAGGTTCACGCCATGCAGCACATGGCTCTTGCCGTAAAAGGCATGCAGGTCACGAATCTCGAGCAGCGCGCTCATGCGTCCTCCGCCGGTGCGTGGCTGCCGAGATAGGCATCGCGCACCGCTTCATTGCCACGGATCGCTGCCGGCGTGTCGCAGGCCAGCACCTCGCCGTATACGACCACGGCGATACGGTCGGCCAGCCCGAATACCACGCTCATGTCATGCTCGACCATCAGCAGCGTCCGTCCTTCGGTAACGCGTGCAATCAATTCGACGGCCGCGTCGGATTCGGAACGGCTCATGCCGGCCGTCGGTTCATCCAGCAGGATGACGTCGGCGCCGCCGGCGATCGTGATGCCGATTTCCAGCGCGCGCTGCTCGGCATAGGTCAGCATGCCGGCCATCACGTTGCGGCGCCAGCCAAGGCCAATGGCTTCCATCACTTCCTCGGCGCGGTCGCGCGCATCACGCAGCGCATTGAGCTTGTGCCAGAACGAGTATCGGTAGCCGAGCGACCACAGCACCGCGCAGCGCAGGTTTTCATACACCGACAAGCGGTGGAAGATATTGGTGATCTGGAAGCTGCGCGACAGGCCGCGGCGATTGATCTGGAACGGCGGCAGGCCAGTAATGTCCTGCCCGTTCAGCAGCACCTGCCCGCTGGTCGGCGCGAAGCGTCCCGAGATCAGGTTGAACAACGTCGATTTGCCGGCGCCATTCGGGCCGATCACGGCCAGCCGCTCGCCCTTCGCGACCGACAGGTCGATACCGCGGATGATCTCGGTCTGGCCGAATTGCTTGCGCAGCTGGCGCAGCTGGAGCGAAGGCTCGCCTTGCCGCACACTTCCATCCTGCACGCCTCCCTGCGGCGCAGCACCTTGCGAGCGCATGCCGGGTGTCATCGCCGGGTTCATGAATGCGCCCTCGCAGCCAGTTGTTCGATTTCGACGTTCACTTCATTCCACGCCGTCGCAAACGGCTTGCGCGTGAACAGGAAGGACAAACCGCCAGCGGCCAGCAGGGCCAGCCCCGCCAGCCAGCCCGACGGACGCAGCGTGTCGATGCTGATGCCCAGCAGCGTCATCTGGCTGCCATTGGCCAGCTCCAGCGACCAGTGATAACCCATCTCGATCAGCACCACCGCGCCGGCTGCCGCCAGCAGCGCCGAGGCGGCCACGCCCAGTCCGGCCGGCAGTACGCGCTTCAGCTTGCCGTGCGCGACGATGCGCAGGTTCATCATCACGAGGCTCGCGATACCGCCCGGCGCATACATCACCATCAGGATGAAGAACAGGCCGAGGTAGAGCTGCCAGGCCTTGGTGTATTCGGACAGCATCACCGTAAAGAAGATGCCGACTACCGCGCCGATCATGGGCCCGAAGAACACGCCTATGCCGCCGATGAAGGTGAACAGCAGCACCACGCCCGAGCGCAGCGTGCTGACATTCTCGGCCGTGACGATCTCGAAATTGATGGCCGACAGGCCGCCGCCGATGCCGGCAAAGAAACCGGCCAGCATCATCATCAGGTAGCGTACGCGCTGGGTGTCGTAACCGATGAATTCGGCGCGCTCAGGGTTGTCGCGCACCGCATTGGCCAGCCGACCGAGCGGCGTCTGCGTCAGCGCGAACATCGCGGCAGCGCTGATGAACAGCCAGAACGCGATCAGGTAATACACCTGGATCTGCGGCCCGAAGCTGATGCCCAGTACCGGTGTGCCATACACGCGGTTGCCCGAAATGCCCGCCTCGCCGCCGAAGAAGCCGGGGAACATCAGCGAGCACGCAAACACCAGTTCGCCAATGCCGAGCGTGATCATCGCGAAGGTGGTCCCCGAGCGTTTGGTCGTCACATAACCGAACAGCGCGCCGAACAGGAAGCCGGAAATGCCGCCGACGAGCGGTATCAGCACCAGCGGTACCGGCAGCGTGCCCTGCCCGGCCAGGTTCATCACATGGATCGCGATGAAGGCGCCGAGGCCGGAGAATACCGCGTGGCCAAAGGACAGCATGCCGGTCTGACCGAGCAGCATGTTGTAGGACAGGCCAAAGATCATCACCGTGCCCATCAGCGACAGCATCGACAGGCTGGCGCCGGAGCTGAACACGCGCGGCGCCAGCAGCAGCGCGAGCGCAAAGCCGCCCCACACCAGCCAGCGGCCGAGGTTCATTGGTTCATAGCGCATCGGCCGTGCGCGGCGAAACTTCTGGAAGAGGATGTCCTGATTCATGCGGCCTCCGTCATCCGTCCCGTTGGCCAAGCAGCCCGCGCGGGCGCAGCATCAGCACCAGCACCAGCAGCAAGTAGGGCAGGATGGGCGCGACTTCGGATAGCGTGATGGACAGCAGCCGGTACGCAAAGAAGTCCGGCGCCACCTGCACGCCCAGCCGCCCGAGCGGACCCAGCAGCGACCAGTCGAGCGCCACCGCAAAGGTCTGCAGCATGCCGATCAGGATGGAAGCCAGCAAGGCGCCGGCCAGCGAGCCCATGCCGCCGACCACCACCACCACGAAGATGATGCTGCCGACGGTCGCCGCCATCGCCGGCTCGGTGACGAAGGCATTGCCGCCGATGACGCCGGCCAGCGCCGCCAGCGCGCAGCCGCCGCCGAACACACCCATGAATACGCGCGGCACATTGTGGCCGAGCGCCTCGACCGCTTCCGGGTGCGTGAGCGCGGCCTGAATCACAAGACCAATGCGGGTGCGCTTGAGCAGCAGCCAGATCGCGCCCAGCATCAACAGCGCGACAGCCATCATGAAGCCGCGGTACATCGGGAAGGACATCGAATACAGCGTGAACAGCGGTCCGTCGAGTTCGGCCGGGATGCGGTAAGGGACGGCAGCGCGGCCCCAGATCATCTGCACCACTTCGACGATCACGTACGACAGCCCGAAGGTGAACAGCAACTCGGACACGTGGCCGTGCTTGTGCACGACACGCAGGCCGAAGCGCTCGATCGCCGCCCCGATCAGGCCGACGACCACGGGCGCCACCACCAGCGCCGCCCAGAAACCCAGGGTCTGGCTGGTCGCGTAGCCGACATAGGCGCCCAGCATGTAGAAGCTGGCGTGCGCGAAGTTGAGCACGCCCATCATGCTGAAGATCAGCGTGAGTCCGGACGACAGCATGAACAACAGCAGTCCGTAGGACAGGCCGTTGAGCAGCGAGATCAGCGTGAATTCCAAAGGCGGTCCGTGGCGTTCAGGTCAGGTCGCAGCGAGCAGGATCGCAGCCGGCGAGATCGGGCAAGCACCCGATCATGCCGTCGGCAATTTGTGATCGCGATAGGCTTCGCGGATCTTGTTCTTCAGGATCTTGCCGGTCGCGCCCAGTGGCAGCGCATCGGCGAAGACCACGTCGTCCGGCGTCCACCATTTGGCGATCTTGCCGTCGTAGAACTTGATCAGTTCTTCCTTGCTGACGTCCATGCCAGCCTTCTTGACCACCACCAGCAGCGGGCGCTCGTCCCACTTCGGGTGATAGACGCCGATGCAGGCTGCCATCGCCACCGCCGGATGCGCGACCGCGATGTTCTCGAGGTCGATGGAGCCGATCCATTCGCCGCCGGACTTGATCACGTCCTTGCTGCGGTCGGTGATCTGCAGGTAGCCATCCGGGTCGATCACGGCCACGTCGCCGGTCGGGAACCAGCCATCCTGCAGCACGTCACCGCCTTCGCTCTTGAAATAGCCGGACACCACCCACGGGCCCTTGACCAGCAGGTTGCCGTAGGTCTTGCCGTCCCACGGCAGTTCCTTGCCTTCGTCATCGACGATCTTCATGTCCACGCCATAGATCGCGCGGCCCTGCTTTTCGAGGATTGCTTGCTGCTGCTCCTCCGGCAAGTCGAGGTGGCTGGCCAGCAGCGTACAGGCGGTGCCGAGCGGCGACATCTCCGTCATGCCCCACGCATGCACGACCTCGACGCCATAGTCGTGGCGCAGGGTCTTCATCATCGCCGGCGGGCAGGCCGAGCCGCCGATCACGGTGCGGCGGAAGGTCGAGAATTTCAGCTTGTTCTGGCCGACGTAGTTCAGCAAGCCCAGCCACACGGTCGGCACGCCGGCCGAGAAACTGACCTTTTCCTGCTCGAACAATTCATACAGCGACTTGCCATCCAGCGCGGGGCCGGGGAAGACCATCTTCGCGCCGGACAGCATCACCGAATACGGCAAGCCCCAGGCATTGACATGGAACATCGGCACCACCGGCAGCACGACGTCGCGCGCCGACACGTTCAGCGAATCGGGCAAGGCCGACGCGAACGAATGCAGGATGGTCGAGCGATGCGAATACAGCGCGCCCTTCGGATTGCCGGTCGTGCCCGAGGTGTAGCAGAGGCTGGAAGCCGAGTTCTCGTCGAACAGCGGCCATTCCAGCTCATACGATTCGGCGGCCAGCAGGTCTTCGTAGCACAGCAGGTTCGGGATCTTCGCGTCCTTCGGCAGGTGCTCGCGGTCGCACAGCGCGACGAAGCCCTTGATGGTCTTGGCCAGCGGCGCCACCGCCTCGATGATGGGCGTGAAAGTCAGGTCGAAGAACAGGTACTGGTCTTCGGCATGGTTGGCGATGTAGGCGATCTGTTCCGGGTGCAGCCGCGGGTTGATCGTGTGCAGCACCGATCCGATGCCGGATACCGCGTAATACGCCTCGAGGTGGCGATAGCCATTCCAGGCCAGCGTGGCGATGCGGTCGCCCATGGAAGAACCCAAGCGTTTGAGCGCATTGGCCAGCTGGCGCGAACGGCGGTGGCAGTCGCGGTAGGTATAACGGTGGATGTCGCCCTCGACCCGGCGCGACACGATCTCCACATTCGGATAATAGCGGTCGGCATGCTGGATCAGCGTGGAGATGAGCAGCGGCTGGCTCATCATGCGGCCCATCAAGGGGCTCTGCGGGTACTGCGACATGGTGTCTCCTGCGGGGTAATTTTGTGACTGCCGGGTAAACCGGTGTTTTCCGGGATTTTTGTGCGGCAATTATCTTTCGGTCAACAGCTTTCTATCTTGCGACGCAACAATAGCCCGCCCCGCCGATGCGAGCCAGCCAGCCCGGACAGGCCTCCGGTGCTCAGCTGCGGTAGCTCGGGTCTTGCCGTTCCAGCCGGCGCAGCAGCGCCGGCCAGGCCAGCGATCCATACTGCGAGTTCGTCACTTGCTGCGCCTGCCGCATCGCATTGTCGATGATGCCGGTGCCGATCTGCGTCAGCGGCGTGCCGCCGGCCATCGCCTTGACCTGGATGCTGCAGGCGGCTTCGAAGATGTACATGTTCAGGAAGGCATCGGCCACCGTCCTGCCGACGGTCAGCAGGCCATGGTTGCGCAGCATCAGGAAAGTCTTGTTGCCGAAGTCAGCGACCAGCCGCGGCTTTTCATCTTCGTTCAGCGCCAGACCTTCGTAGTCGTGATACGCGAGGCTGTTGAGCACGAAGATCGACGGCTGCGAGATCGGCAGCACGCCTGCTTGCTGGGCTGCCACTGCCGCACCGTGGAAGGTATGCGTGTGCAGCACGCAGATCGCATCCTCGCGCGCCTCGTGGATGGACGAATGGATGGTGAAGCCGGCCGGATTGATCGGGAACGGCGAATCGTCGAGCTTGTTGCCGTGCAAGTCGATCTTCACCAGCGATGACGCGGTGATTTCATCGAACATCATCCCGTAGGGATTGATCAGGAAGGCGTGCTCCGGACCGGGGATGCGCGCGGTCAGGTGGGTAAAGACCAGATCGCTCCAGCCGAAATCGGCCACCAGCCGGTAGGCAGCAGCCAGGTCGACGCGCATCTGCCACTCTTCCGGCGACACGCGCTGCTGCAGCGAGGGGATGTTCAGGCGTTCCGGGGCGTTCATGTGAAGTCACCTCTTCTCTGTCAAAATGGAGCCGTCTCCGTGGCTCATGGCGGAATCCGGTAAGCGCGGCGCATGCGGGACGATCAATCGTCCCCGTTGCGTGCGTTCCGGCAATGTGTTGTTGACCGCTGTTGCCAGCCATCCTAGCAGAACGTTCCGATGAATTCTCCCAACGGCTTGCCTGCCGCCCTATTTCGCCTCCATGACTTGCCGCTGGCAAACAGCTTTGCGAGCTTGCCGCCGGCTTTCTACACCCGGCTGCAATCGACGCCGCTGCCCTCGCCTTATTTCGTCTGCGGCAGCGATGAAGCCGCCCGTCTGATCGGCCTCGACCCGGCCAGCTTCGATGACCCGCAGTTCGTCGAGATATTCAGCGGCAATGCGCAAATGCCGGGCTCGCTGCCGCTATCAGCGGTCTATTCCGGACATCAATTCGGTGTCTGGGCCGGCCAGCTCGGCGATGGCCGCGCGATCCTGCTTGGCGAGGTGCCGACGGCGGCGCCAGCCGAGGCGGTCGGTGCGCCCGGCGACCCGTCCGGCGTGATCGAACTGCAGCTCAAGGGCGCCGGCAAGACGCCCTACTCGCGCATGGGCGATGGCCGAGCCGTGCTGCGTTCGTCCATCCGCGAATTCCTGTGCTCGGAAGCGATGGCCGGCCTCGGCATTCCGACCACGCGGGCGCTGTGCGTGATCGGCTCTGACATGCGCGTGATGCGCGAGCTACCGGAATCGACCGCCGTCGTCACCCGCATGGCACCCAGCTTCGTGCGCTTCGGCTCCTTCGAGCACTGGTTCTACAACGACCGCAAGACCGAACTGGCGACGCTGGCCGATTTCGTCATCGCGCGCCATTACCCGTGGCTGCAGGATGCGCCGAACAAATACCAGGCGCTGCTGCGCGAAGTCACGCGCCGCAGCGCGGAACTGGTCGCGCAATGGCAGGCGGTCGGTTTCATGCACGGCGTGCTCAATACGGACAACATGTCCATCCTCGGCCAGACGCTGGACTACGGCCCTTACGGCTTCATGGAAGCCTATGACCCGGCCCACATCTGCAACCATACCGATGCACAGGGACGCTACTCGTACCGCATGCAGCCGCGCATCGTTGAATGGAATTGCTATGCACTCGGGCAGGCACTGTTGCCGCTGATTGGCGAAGTCGACGATGTGTATGACGCGCTGGGCGTGTTCAAGACCGCCTATGCCGACAAGATGGACGCGCTGTGGCAAGCAAAGCTCGGGCTGGCCAGCCAGCAGGAGGGCGATGCCGCACTGATCGAGCGCTTGCTTGGCATCCTGGCCGCCAGCCGCGTGGACTTCACGGTGTTCTTCCGCCGCTTGTCCGGGCTGACGACTGCAACGCGCGCTGATACCCGAACTGATGCCCGGACTGGCGACCAATTGGGCGCACAAGGGGCGGGAACAGTCTCGGTCACGTTGGGCCGACTTGCAGGTGATGAAGCCCTGCGCGACCTGTTCATCGACCGCGACGCCTTCGACGCGTGGTCAGTAGAATACCGGCAGCGGCTGCAGGCCGAGGGCAGCGTGGATGCCGAGCGACGCGTGGCGATGAACCGGGTGAACCCGAAATATGTGCTGCGCAATTACCTCGCGCAAGTTGCGATTGCCAAGGCCGAGCAAAAGGATTTTTCCGAAGTGAGGCGCTTGCTGGATATCCTGCGCCGGCCTTTCGACGAACAAGACGACCATGATGACTACGCCGCCTTGCCGCCCGACTGGGCTGCCGGCATCGAAGTCAGCTGCTCATCCTGAAGCTTGGGAGTTACCGATGAATGACAAGAAAGTCGTGCGCACCGACGCCGAATGGCGCGCGATGCTGGATCCGATGGCCTACGAAGTGACGCGTCATGCCGCCACCGAGCGCGCCTTCACCGGCCACTTCTGGGATCACCATGAGGCGGGCATCTACACTTGCGTCTGCTGCGACACGCCGCTGTTCGAATCGGACGCGAAGTTCGATTCCGGCTGCGGCTGGCCCAGCTACTTCAAGGCGCTCGACCCGGCGCATGTGACGGAACGCATCGACCGCAGCCATGGCATGGTACGCACCGAAATTCTGTGTAACATCTGCGACGCGCATCTGGGCCATGTATTTCCGGATGGACCGCCGCCGACCGGGCTACGCTATTGCATCAACTCCGCGGCGCTGAAGTTCACGCCGCGCGGCTGAGCATACCGGCGTCAGCAGTCCGCCCTTCATGCGGAATGGATACGAAGTAGATTCGGCATTGATTCGGCATTGATTGGGCATGGATTCGGCGCTTGACCGACATTTATCCACCTGCAAAGGAAACTGTTTGAAGAAGCTGTTGTTCGACCTGTTCCCGGTCATCCTGTTTTTCATCGTCTTCAAGGTCGCCGGTGCGCATCCAGAAGCTGCGCAAGCCCTCGGCAGCCAGTACCTGTCGGCACTGGTGTCCGGTGGCGAAGTCACGCTGAAGCAAGCCCCTATCCTGCTGTCGACAGCGGTCGCGATCATCGCCACGCTCGCGCAGGTGCTGTGGCTGCTGCTGCGCCGCCATCCGGTCGACAAGATGCTGTGGGTATCGCTGGCCATCATTGTCGTGTTCGGCGGTGCGACCATCTATTTCCATGACGAGCAGTTCATCAAGTGGAAACCGACAGTGCTCTACTGGTGCTTTGCGTCGACGCTGCTGCTCGCGCCCCTGCTGTTCGGCAAGAATTTGATGCGTTCGCTGATGGGCCAACAACTGCAGTTGCCCGATGAGGTATGGTCGCGGCTCAATCTCGCATGGGGGGTGTTTTTCGCGCTGATGGGTGTGGTCAACCTGTATGTCGCGTTCAGTTTCCCGCTCGACGTCTGGGTGAACTTCAAGCTGTTCGGCTTCCTGGGCCTGATGATCGCGTTCGTCATTGCACAAAGCGTCTACCTGTCGCGTTACATGAAGGAAGCCGAATGAACCGCCCGCAACGTATCCGCGAACTGCTCACCGCAGGCCTGGCCACCGAAGACATCGACATCATCGATGAATCCCACCTGCACGCCGGCCATGCCGGCGCGGCCTCCGGCGGCGGACACTACCGACTCCGTGTGATTTCCACGCGTTTCGAAGGTGTTAACAAGGTCGGCCGCCATAGGCTGGTGTATGATTGCCTGCGCGAGATGATGCAAAAAGACATACACGCTCTCGCAATGACGCTGCTGACCCCTTCCGAGGCCCAGGCTGCCTGACAACGCAATTCACAACGCCATTCCTAACCTTTATCCAACCCCGAACATGAAGAACCTGAATTCCGCGCGCCTCGTGCTGGCGCTCGTTGCTGCCGTTGCCCTTCCTGCCGCCGCCCAGAACGTCGCCATCGTCAACGGCAAGGCCATCCCGACTTCGCGCGTCGATGCGATGGTCAAGCAGATGGTCCAGCAAGGCCAGAAAGATTCGCCGGAAATGCGCGCGATGATCAAGGATGAGCTGATCAACCGCGAAGTGCTCGCACAGGAAGCCGACCGTCAGGGCGTCGCCAACCGTCCGGAAGTCAAGAACCAGATCGACCTCGCCCGCCAGTCCATCGTGATCCGCGCGCTGGCGCAGGAGTTCGTCGCGAAGAATCCGGTCAAGGATGAAGAGCTGAAGGCCGAGTACGACAAGTTCAAGGCCAGCCAGTCGGGCAAGGAATACCACGCTCGCCACATCCTGGTCGAAAAGGAAGACGAAGCCAAGGCGATCATCGGCAAGCTGAAAGGCGGCGCCAAGTTCGAAGAACTGGCCAAAGCCTCGAAGGATCCGGGATCGGGCGCCAACGGTGGCGACCTCGGCTGGGCACCGCAAGACGCTTTCGTGAAGCCGTTCTCGGACGCGATGGTCGGCCTGAAGGCTGGCGAAATCACCCAGGCGCCGGTGCAGACCCAGTTCGGCTACCACGTGATCAAGCTTGAAGAAGTGCGTGACGCACAGCTGCCGTCCTTCGATGAAGTCAAGGGCCAGATCGCTGAGTCGCTGCAACAGCGCAAGCTGCAGGAATTCCAGCAAGGCCTGAAGAAGAAGGCCAAGATCCAGTAAGGCCGGATCGCGTTGAACAAAAAGGCACCTGCGGGTGCCTTTTCTTTTTGTTGTGGCCGCTGATGAAAAAGCCGGCGCGGGCGCGCCACGGCTACGCAAAAAGCCTATGCGGGCGCGGCACCGCCACGCGGTTTGTGTGACAGACCAGCATTTGCCCATCCCGGCCGTCACGCGCGGCCCCGACGTCATGCTGAAAAGAGCACTGCAGATAGGCCGCACCCATATCCACCGAATGCGGATGGGCTCCGCAGATTTGCTGCGGCCCAGGGCAGCCCCGTCCCTGTCCACGCCCCGACAAAAGCCGGCACAGATACAGAAACCACCGCTACGCGAGCTGTCCCCGAGAATAGAAAGCCTGCGCCGCACTGCAATCGCCTTGCTGCAGCCGCAACCGCGGTGGCTCTCGGCCGCCAGCGAACGGCAGTCCTTGCGCCAGCAGATTGAAAAGGAACTGAAGTCCGTCATCGCCGAGGCGCGCAAACCCATCTCGGCGCCAGTCGCGTCTTTGCCGCCCGCCGCCGGTGCCGTGCCAGCGGCGCAGTCCCATCCCGCGCAATTTCCTCCCATGCAGTCCCAACCTGCGCCGTTCCCGCCCGATGATGCGTGGTTCTTGCAAGAGCTGTTGTTCGGTATGCGCGCGCTCGACAACTACTTCCTGCGCAGTTATGACGCCGACGCCGGAGAGCCGCTGTCACGAGCGATGCTGCCCGCGCAAAGACGCGACATGGATGCGGCCGTGCGCGACGTATTCCGCATCGCCAGCGATATCGACTTGCAGCGGCTGCTGGCGATCATCGATCCTGACGTGCTCAGCCTGTTGCCCGTGTCGCAGCTGGCGTCACGGCCGCAGTTCGGCCACAGGGCACATGCTGAGAAAGCACTGGCGCGTGAGCTGCATGAGCCGTATGAGCGGTATGCGCCGTATGAGCCCTATGCGCCGTATGAGCCCTATGAGCCGCATGAGTTGCATGAGCTGTATGCGCCGCATGCCCTGCCGGGTCTGCCGGCAAGCGAACGCTTGAACATCAACGAATTCCTCGCCCTGATCGATTACCTGCACCCGTATACCTGTCACTACCAGGTAATCAATGGTGGTCTGCGGCTGTCTCGCTACTGGGGGGTCGACGGCATCGCAGAAGCCTCGGCGCTGCTGCGCGAGCCCTACCTGCGCGCGCTGCACAAATTGCAGCTCAGCGGTTTGTTCACGGACCGCACCGGACTGTATGCCAAAGGCATCGTCGCCAAGGGCCACGCACGCCGCCTGTCCCATGCGCTGGACTTCCTCGCCGACCGCGGCGGCCGGGTCACCCCGCCGCATCCGATGTCAGCCACCCGCTGGGAACAACGATCGTTCGCACGACAGCCGGGACGACCGGAAGACACCACAATTTTCATCAAGGTGCCCGAAGGTCTGGATGTCACGCCCTTCCATGGCTCGCTCGGCAAGGCGCTGGGCGAGGTCATCCTGATCCCACAGCCTTTGCGGCTGTGCCCTCAGGACGAAATGCCGCCGCGTGCGACAGCACCCCACCCGGGACAGTCCTACTTGCTGGAAGCCGCGGAGCCTGCACTCAGGCAACGGCACTCATGACATCTTCAACCGATCAGCGAACCACTTAAGAAGGCAGGTTACTGACGGCGCGTTGATGCGCCGTTCGCTAATCGTTCATAGCTTGCCGTCCGTTTCATGGACGACTAGCCGGCGCCCCAGCCATTTTTCTTTCCCGGGGCAAACCATGTTCATCCAACGTCATACACAACGCACGACCCGCCGTAACACCCGCCGCGCCAAATCGCCGAACACCGCACTACCGGCGTCTTTGCGCTCCACCCTGACAGCGACGCCGCATCAGCAGGAGACCAAGCCGCCCAAAATGGTGTCGAGGCCGCCGAGCCGTTCACGAGCTGTGCAGCAGTTTGTCCAGACATTTTTCTACGGGTCCACACGGCACGAGTCGGCATCCCCGGCGTTACGCCGCGAGGCCTTCAAGCTGCAGCACGACATGCTGACCCTGCAGCAGGAACTGTTCGCGGACCTGTACGGCGTGTCGACGGAGCAGCGGCTCACGCGCGAATGGGACAGCGACATGCCGGTGGTCCGCTACGACAAGGAGCCCGCCAGCGATATCAGCAGCTGGACCCGGACCGACCGCAAAGACCCGGCCGTGCTTTGGCTGATGGGTGGCATCAAGAGCAAGTTGAACGATGCGGGTCAGGTCATCCCGCCCGGTACGCTGCCTGCGGACGTCTGGGAGGAGCAGGTGCCGGTGACTCTTGCCAACCTCGCCTACCAGCATGTGATGTCGATCAACAAGCCACGTTTCCAGCAGCGGCTGCCCGACGGCGCTTCGCCCGAAGAAATCGCCGCCGTGTGCCAGCGAAAGCGGGAGGAGCTTGGCGCCGCCAGCGGCAAGGGATCGCCACTGACCTCGTTCACGATGCGTCCGCCGATGGCCAATATGCTGGCCACCTGGGGCGCTGACGGCCAGTGCGTCACATTGCAGGGTCAGGGCGCGAAACTGATCGGGCCGTACCGCCTGGCCTGGATGATCCTCGAATTCGCTAACGTGGACGGCATCGATGACCCGGTCAACTTTGCATGGCGCGAAGATCGCGGCTGCTTCCCGGATCCCGGCTGCGAGGGGGTGCGCAAGATGGAGCGCATCCTCACCGACATCGGCATCGACCCGGATGGCAGCTGGACGCGGCGCGAGAAGGCCGTGTTCTATGCGCTGGTCGCCGACGAACACCTGCTGATCGGCGTGCCACCCGCGGGCGCGGCGGCGGTAGTCGACAGCAGAAAAGCCGACTGAAGTTCGCTTGATCGGAAATGACAAAGGCACCCTCGGGTGCCTTTGTCGTTTCATGCTTCAGCAATACCAGAGATCAGCCGACCCACTTGCGCGCATTGCGGAACATGCGCATCCACGGCGAATCTTCGCTCCAGCCATCCGGATGCCACGAGTGCGTGACCGTGCGGAACACGCGCTCCGGGTGCGGCATCATCACCGTGAAGCGGCCGTCGGCGGTGGTGACCGAAGTCAGGCCGTTCGGCGAGCCGTTCGGGTTGAACGGATAGGTTTCCGTCGGGTTGCCATAGTTGTCGACGAAGCGTACTGCAGCCAGCACCTTGTCTTCATTGCCAGTGTGCGCGAAGTTCGCATAGCCTTCACCATGCGCCACCGCGATCGGCGTCTGCGTGCCGGCCATGCCGGTGAAGAAGATCGACGGCGACTCCAGCACTTCGACCATCGCGAAGCGTGCCTCGAACTGTTCCGACTTGTTGCGCGTGAACTTGGGCCAGTGCTCGGCGCCCGGGATGATGGGCTTGAGGCTGGACATCATCTGGCAGCCGTTGCAGATGCCGAGCGCGAAGGTATCGCCGCGCTGGAAGAAGCCGGAGAACTGGTCCGACAGCTTCGGGTTGAACAGGATGGTCTTCGACCAGCCTTCGCCCGCACCCAGCACGTCGCCATACGAGAAGCCACCGACGGCGATCAGGCCGCGGAATTCATCGAGTGAGGTGCGGCCGGCGATCAGGTCGCTCATGTGCACGTCGACCGCGTCGAAGCCGGCCTTGTGCATCACATAGGCGGTCTCGACATGCGAGTTCACGCCCTGCTCGCGCAGGATCGCGACCTTCGGCTTCGCCGACAGGTTCAGGAACGGTGCTGCCACATCTTCCGACGGATCGAAGGTGACTTTCGGCGTCATGCCCGGGTCGTTCACGTCCAGCAGGCGATCGTATTCCTGGTCCACGCAAGCCGGGTTGTCGCGCAGGCGCGCGATGCGCCAGCTGGTTTCGCTCCACAGGCGCTGCAGCGCAGCGCGCGGCTGCTGGTAGATCACCTTCGCGTCGCGCGTGAACTCGACCACGTCGCGCTCGTTCAGCTTGCCGATGATGTGGCTGCAGGCGCCAAGGCCATACTCGCGCAGCACATTCATCACGTCCGACTTCTGCTCGGCGCGCACCTGCAGCACCGCGCCCAGCTCTTCCGAGAACAAGGCGCGCAGCGTCAGGTCATTGCGGCGCGCCTCGACCTGGCCGGCCCAGTTCTTTGAATCACCCCAGTCGGTCGCATGCTCGCCCTCGGTGACGAGGATGTCGAGGTTGACCGTCACGCCGGTGCGGCCGGCGAAGGCCATCTCGGCCAGCGTCGCATACAGTCCGCCGTCCGAACGGTCGTGGTAGGCCAGCACCTTCTGCTCGCGGTTCAGGCGCTGCATCGCGTTGAAGAAGGACTTCAGGTCATCGGCGCTGTCGACGTCAGGCACGCTGTCGCCGATCTGCTGCATCACCTGCGCCAGCGCCGATGCGCCCATGCGGTTCTTGCCGCGGCCCAGATCAATGAAGATCAGCGAGGTCTCGCCGAGATCCTTGCGCAGTTGCGGCGTCAGCGTTCGGCGCACGTCATCGACCGGCGCGAAGGCCGACACGATCAGCGACACCGGCGACATGACCGCCTTCGCGCCTTCGTCATCCTGCCAGGTGGTGCGCATCGACAGCGAATCCTTGCCGACCGGGATGGACAGGCCCAGTGCCGGGCACAGTTCCATGCCGACGGCCTTCACGGTATCGAACAGGGCCGCATCCTGTCCCGGCTGGCCGCAGGCAGCCATCCAGTTGGCCGACAGCTTGATGTCGATGATGTCGGCGATCGACGCAGCCGCGATGTTGGTCAGCGCCTCGCCAACGGCCATGCGGCCCGACGCCGGTGCGTTGATCACGGCCAGCGGCGTGCGCTCACCCATCGACATCGCTTCGCCGACATAGCCGACATGGCTCATCGTGGTGACCGCGCAATCGGCGACCGGCACCTGCCACGGGCCCACCATCTGATCGCGCACCGTATGCGCGCCAACGGTGCGGTCGCCAATGGTGATCAGGAAGGACTTGTCGGCGACCGTGGGCAGCTTCAGCACGCGCTCGGCGGCTTCCTGCAGCGAGACATCGGTCAGGTCGATCGGGGTGGTGTCGTTCTGGATGCGCGTGACATCGCGGTGCATCTTCGGTGGCTTGCCGAGCAGGACGTCCATCGGCATGTCGACCGGGTAATTGTCATGCTCGGGATCGACCACGCGCAGCTGGCGCTCTTCGGTGGCGATACCAACGACGGCAAACGGGCAACGCTCGCGCTCGCACAGTTCGCGGAACAACTGCAGGCTGGACGGTGCAATGCCGAGCACGTAGCGCTCCTGCGATTCATTGCTCCAGATCTCCTTCGGCGCGAGGCCACTCTCTTCGAGCTGCACCTTGCGCAGATCAAACACCGCGCCACGGCCGGCGTCATTCGTCAGTTCCGGGAAGGCATTCGACAGGCCGCCTGCGCCGACGTCATGGATCGACAGCACCGGGTTCTCGGCACCGAGCGCCCAGCAGGCATTGATGACTTCCTGCGCACGGCGCTCCATCTCCGGGTTGCCGCGCTGGACGGAATCGAAATCGAGGTCGGCCGTGTTGGCGCCGGTGGCCATCGATGACGCCGCGCCGCCGCCCATGCCGATGCGCATGCCGGGTCCGCCAAGCTGGATCAGCAGGCTGCCGACCGGCAGTTCTTCCTTCTTCGTGTGCAGCGCCGAGATATTGCCCATGCCGCCGGCGATCATGATTGGCTTGTGATAGCCGTACACGGTGCCGCCGACGTTTTGCTCGTAGGTTCGGAAGTAACCGGCCAGGTTCGGGCGGCCGAATTCATTGTTGAACGCCGCGCCGCCGATCGGGCCGTCGATCATGATCTGCAAGGGTGATGCGATGCGCTCCGGCTTGCCGGTAATTTTCTCCATGCCCTTCTGGCCGCGCTCGGCCACTGGCTGGTTCACGTCGCGCGCGTTTTCCCACGGCTGCACCGAGTGCGTCAGCATCAGGTTCGATACCGAGAAGCCGGTCAGGCCGGCCTTGGGTTTGGCGCCACGGCCGGTCGCGCCTTCGTCACGGATTTCGCCGCCGGCGCCGGTGGACGCGCCCGGGAAAGGCGAGATCGCGGTCGGGTGGTTGTGCGTCTCCACCTTCATCAGGATGTGGGTCAGCTCTTCCGACGGACGGTAGCTCAGGCCTTCGGCAGCGCGCGGATAGAAGCGCGTCACCTTCGCGCCCTCGATCACCGAGGAGTTGTCCGAGTACGCGACGACCGTGCCTTTGGGTTGCAGCTGGTGCGTGTTGCGGATCATCGCGAACAGCGAGCGATCCTGCTTCTGGCCATCGATGGTCCAGTCGGCATTGAAGATCTTGTGGCGGCAGTGTTCGCTGTTGGCCTGCGCGAACATCATCAGCTCGACATCGGTCGGGTTACGGCCGGCCTTGGTGAAGGCATCGAACAGGTACTCGATCTCATCGTCCGACAGTGCCAGGCCCAGTTCGGTGTTGGCCTTTTCCAGCGCGCCACGGCCGCCGCCCTGCACGTCCACGTATTGCAGCGGCTGCGCTTCCAGCTCGGTGAACAGGCCGGCGGCGTCCTCCGGCGAGCGGATCACGGCTTCGGTCATGCGGTCGTGCAGGAGCGCGGCGACTTCCTGCCATTGCGCCTCCGTCAGCGACTTCTTGCCCAGCAGTCCGGACTTCATCTGGACGTAATAGACCACGCCTCGCTCGATGCGGTGGATATGGCTCATGCCGCAGTTGTGCGCAATGTCGGTCGCCTTCGATGCCCACGGCGAAATGGTACCGAAGCGAGGGATCACGACGAATTGCTCGCCTTCGGCGCCGCCCTTGGCCGAGCCCTCGAACGGCTCGCCATAGGTCAGCATCGCGGCCAGCCGTTCGCGGTCATCCGCGCTCAGTTCGGCGTGGCTGTCGATGAAATGGCAATAGCGACCTGAGATCCCCGAAATCGAGGGCTCGACGGCTTTCAGTTGCGACAACAGGCGTTGGATACGGAATGCGGACAGGGCACTGGAGCCCGGCAGAATGAGCATGACGGTTTGGCTGATTGCGTGGCGGGCGAAGGCTGAAACGACGTTGCCCGACCGGGGTGATGGTAAGCCGGCATTATACCTTGGCGCCCCTTTCCCGCCGCGCCCTTGCAGCAGTTCCGGCGCAGCCCGCGAACCGCGCCGCCGGCTGCCCCGCTGCCGCTCTGCTCGCTGCTCGGCAGGCCGGAACCGGAACAGTTGCAGAACAGACGCGGCCTCGGCCCGTGAGGCCCGCGGTGCGGCGTGTTATCGTTGTCACATGACCATCCCCACCCTGCAAGACCAGAACCGGCGCGAGCTGGTGCATGCCAGCCTCGCGCTGGCGGACGACAGCGTTTCCGTCTTCACGAGCCTGTATCACGACGAGGCGCTGAAGGCCGCAGCGCATGCGGACGTGCTGCGCATGGCCGGACAGGCCCCCGGCCCGCTGGCGGGCCTGCCGGTATCGGTGAAGGACCTGATCGATGTCGCGGGCGAAACCACGCTGGCCGGCTCCGTCGTGCTCAAAGATCGGCCCCCGGCCACCGCCGACGCCCCGGTGGTGACCCGGCTGCGCGCCGCCGGCGCCGCCATCATCGGTAAGACCAACATGACCGAGTTTGCATTTTCGGGCGTGGGCATCAATCCCCATTACGGCACCCCCGGCAATCCGGCCGACCCGACGCGCATCCCGGGCGGCTCGTCCTCCGGTGCGGCGGTGTCGGTGGCCGCCGGCATCTGCGTGGCGGCCGTCGGCTCCGACACCGGCGGCTCGATCCGCATCCCGGCCGCACTGTGCGGGCTGGTCGGCTTCAAGCCCACCCTGCGCCGCGTGCCGACAGCAGGCACGGTACCGCTGTCGACCACACTCGATACGTTGGGCCCGATCGCGCGCACCGTGGGCGACTGCCTGCTGGTGGACGCCATCATCGCCGATGCGCCATTGGCGCCGCCTTCACTGGCCTTGCGCGGGCTGCGCTTCGCCGTGCCGGAAGACGTCGTGATGGATGACATCGACGACCAGGTCGCGCGCGCGTTCACGGCCGCGCTGTCGAAGCTGTCAGCTGCCGGCGCAGAGATCGTCGAACTGCCGATGAAGCTGCTGGCCGATGCGAAGCAGATCAACCTGTTCTCGCCGATCGAAGCCTGGGCCTGGCATGAGCGGCTCGTGACCGAGCGCGAAGCCTTGTATGACCACCGCGTAGCGCAGCGCATCCGTATCGGCGCCAGCTATGGCGCACAGGACCTGCAACGACTGCGCGAGGAGCGCAAGGGATGGATCGCTGCAGTCGAGTCCATGATTGCCGGCTTCGATGCGATGCTGATGCCGACCACGCCCATCGTCGCACCGCGCACCGAGGCCTTGCTGGCATCCGATGAAGCCTTCTTCGAGGCCAACCGCCTGCTGCTGCGCAATCCGGCACTGATCAACCTGCTCGATGGCTGCGCCATTTCTCTGCCCTGCCACCGCAGCGGCGATTTGCCGGTCGGCCTGATGATCGCCGCGCCGGCCATGCAGGATGCGAGGCTGATCGCCATGGCCAGCGAAATCGAAACGCTGCTGGCGCCCTGAAACGTTTGAATCGTCTGAACCCTCCGGACGAAGTAGCCGCCGTCGCCGATCAGCCCTCGTCGGCGACGCGGAACCGTACGTTGTCCACGCACTTGCCGTAGCGATCGCCGAGCCCATACTCCCCCTGCCGGAATTCGCGCTCCGGAATCATCGCCAGCACCGTCGAATAACCTAGTGCGAGCACGAACTCGGCCACTTTCTCGGCCTGGTAGTTCGAGCTCACCGGGAACCGCGCCGAGCCGAAATTGATGTACACCGTGCCGGCATCGTGCATGTCGAAGAAGATCTCGCCGCCCACCACCGCCTGTTCGCGCATCAACGAGTGCAGCGCGATGCCGCGCGAGCTCAGGTCGCAGGGCGTCATCTCGCGCACGATGTGCATGCCGAGGTGGTCGATCACGAACAGGTATTTGCTGTAGCGCTCGCCATACGGCCCGCGCACCACGCCTTCGAAGGGCCCCCGGCCGGGCCGTCGCGACTGCAGTTCGTATTGCATCGCCAGGCCGTCGATATCCACCGGGTTGCTGTTGAGCGCAGGCCGGTTCGCGCCTATGCGCCACAAGGCGCCGTGACTGCGCTCATGGGTATGGTCCGTTTCGGCCAGCCAGCGCAGCGCCGAACGCGGTACGAACACCGTGCGCCAGGGACTGGCCAGCGACGAGTCCGACGCGCGCGGCGGTTGCGCCAGCAGCTGCGGATCGACCTGTATGCGTGAACGACGTGCCACGGCCCAGGACACGCGCGCTTCATGCAGCGCGTCCTTCGTTCCGTCATTGAAGCGGTCCGGCACCGGCTTCAGCAGCACGGACGGCGTTGGCGGAGCCGGCCAGGACAATTCAGCGCTCGGCCGGTGCCGCTGCACCATGCGCGGCTGCTTCGCACACAGCGTGCGCTGCAGGCGCGGTCCGATGACAGGGGGCAGGCCATGCCGCGCAGGGCGGGATCGGATGATTCGGGTCAGTGGCAACATGATTTCTCCGGTCGAATGCAATCGCTGAGCGATCGCTGAACGACCGCTGCATTACCGAATTTACAATTGGCGTGCCTGCCGTCGTTTAACATCCGTCTGGTTCCTGATGGTGATTCGCACAGCAAGTCGTTGTACGCCGAGCACAATCACCGACCCGATTTCGTGCGTGAACCATCGTGGTCAGCACCCGGGATGTGCATGCACCGCACCGATGCAGAATTCTCCAGATCGGCATGAGAGCGGATGCAGCGATTGTTTTGGAATGGGATTACGGCTACCCTATAGCCGTTTTGCCCTGCGGCGGCTTGCCGCAGAGGCGTTGAACCTTGCAGGCATAGACCTGTCCCGCGGCTGCCGTACCGGCCACGAGGTTATTCAAGTTCTGGAGTCCAATGCGCGTAGCTGTGATCGGCGGCGGTGTCGTCGGAGTTTGCACTGCCTATTTTCTGGCAGAAGCGGGCCATGAAGTGGCCGTCGTCGAGCGCTATGGCAACGTCGCCCAGGAAGCGAGCTTCGGCAACCTCGACCTGATGGGACCGGCAGCCATCCGTCCCTGGTCCACCCCCGGCACGCCCAGCCGCGTGCTGTCCATGCTGTTCCGCCCCGAATCCCCGATGGCTTTCAGCTCGAAGGTCGAGCCCGCGATGTGGGGCTGGCTCAAGCGCATGATGAGCGAAAGCGCGGTCGAGCGCTTCAAGCAGAACCAGAAACGTCTGCAACGCCTTGCCGCTTACAGCCAGGAGCTGATGCAGCACCTGGTACAGGTGCATGAGCTGGACTTCCAGCAACGCAGCGGCGTAATGATGATGTTCCGGAACCAGAAGGAGCTCGACCAGGCCTTGCCGCTGATGGAGTCGCTCGGCGAATTCGGCGCGCGCAATGAATTGCTCGACGCCGAAGCCGCGCGCCAGCTGGAGCCGGCCCTGTCGGCCGACACGCCCTTCCATTCCGCGCTGTTCATGCCCGATGACTGGGCCGGCAACTGCCCGCTGTTCGTGCGCCAGCTCAAGACGCGCGCGCAGGACATGGGCGTCGAGTTCCACTTCAACAGCGAAGTGCAGGCCATCCGCCCTGAACTGGGCGGGGTCAGCTTCACGATCGACGGCAACCACATCGATGCCGATGCCGTCGTGATCGCCGCCGGCGCCGACAGCCCGCGACTGCTGAGGGGGCTGGGCATCAGCCTGCCGATGTATCCGGTGAAGGTCTACTCCGCGTCGACCGCGATCCAGGAATACGAACTGGCGCCGCAAGTGTCGCTGTATGACGACACCTACCGCGTGTCGCTGACCCGCCTCGGCAAGCGCATCCGCATCGCCGGCTGCGCGGAACTGGGTTCGTCGAGTTTCGATCTGCACCAGAAGGCGATCAACACCCTCGTCAAGGTTGGCGACGACTGGTTCCCGAATGCCGCCAACTACCGTACCGCCAGCTTCTGGTGCGGGCCGACCGCGATGCTGCCCGAGGGCGTGCCCTTGATCGGCACCACAAAGTACGGCAATGTGTTCATCAATGCCGGTCATGGCGCAGGTTCCTGGGCGCTGGCTGCCGGCAGTGGCAAGCTGCTGGCCGACATGATGACCGAGCGGCGTCCCGAAATCGACATGGATGGCCTGACCCTGACCCGCTATGGCGACCGCTTGCGCTGAGGCGCGCAATCCCGCAGACCTCAATCTTTATGCCGTCGCGCAGATCCGCGACATCGAGCGTGCCGCGCTCGCCTCCGTCCCTCCTTACACCCTGATGCAGCGCGCCGGCCAGGCCACCGCAGCGCTGGCGCTGCAACTGCTGCATGCGGCAACGCCGGTGCCGCGCGTACTGGTGGTCGCCGGCCCCGGCAACAATGGCGGCGATGCGCTGGAAGCCGCGGCCACATTGGCCGAGCAAGGCATCCATGTCGAGGTGTGGTGCGTGGCCGACCCGGCGCGTTACAGCGGCGATGCGGCGCTGGCCCACGAGCGTGCTGCCGACAGTGCGGCCAGTTTCACCGATGTCGTTCAACTGGAGGGCTTACAGGGCGCCGGCTTCCACCTCGCCATAGATGGGCTGTTCGGAATCGGCCTTGCACGCGCTCCCGACGGTGAATTCCTGCGCGCGATCGGCCTGCTGAATCGCTTGCGCTGCCCGGTGCTGGCGATCGACGTGCCCAGCGGCTTGAATGCCGACAGCGGCGCACTGGTCAGCACGGACGCGGTACGCGCCGACCATACGATCACCTTCATCGCCAACAAGCCGGGACTGCATACCGGGCAAGGCCGCGACCATGCGGGCACAGTGCATGTCGACAACCTGCAAGTGGATGCATCGCTGTTCGGTGCGCCGCAGGCGATGCTCAACCATCCCGCGCTGTTCGACAGCTTCGCCCGGCAGCGGCAGCATGCCTCGCACAAAGGCAGCTACGGCGACCTGACCGTGATCGGCGGCGCTGCCGGCATGGGCGGTGCGGTCTTGCTGGCTGCGCGCATGGGTGCGATGGCGGGCGCCGGCCGCGTGTTCGCCGCTTTCGCCGGCAGTGTGCCTCCCTTCGATCCGGTGCATCCGGAACTGATGTGCCGCGATGCGCATGCAGTCGCGCTCGAACATGGCGCCGCCGTCGTCGGCCCGGGTCTCGGCATGTCGACAGATGCGAATGACCTGCTGTCGCGCGCACTGGCCTGCCGGCTGCCGCTGGTGATCGATGCCGATGGCCTGAACCTGCTTGCCGAAGAGATGCCCCTGCAGCACAAACTCGCCGCACGGCCGGCACCGGCCATCCTGACCCCGCATCCGCTGGAAGCAGCACGCCTGACCGGTACCGATGCCCGAAGCGTGCAGGCAGACCGAATGGGCGTGGCGCTCGAACTCGCGCGCCGTTATCGCGCGGTGGTCGTGCTCAAGGGATCGGGCAGCGTGATCGCAGCGCCCGATGGCCGTGTGGTCATCAATGGCAGCGGCAATCCGGCATTGGCAACGGCGGGCAGCGGTGATGTCCTGTCCGGGCTGTGCGGCGCGCTGCTGGCGCAGCAATGGCCGGCATGGGAGGCGGCACTGGCCGCGGTCTGGCTGCATGGTTGCGCTGCCGACGACATGGTGGCGGCAGGCATCGGCCCGGTTGGCGTGACTGCGGGCGAACTGCTGCCTCACATCAGGGCTGCGTTGAATCGGCTGATTCGACAATCTGATGCATCAAGCTGAATCAATCGACTAGATCATCGAACTGAATCAGCACTTCGAAGCGAACAACCGATTCTGCACAGCGAGTTGGTGCGCTGATGCGGCAAACTGATCCGGCAAGCCGCTTCAGGCCGCGACATCCTCAACCAATCTTCCCGCATGCATGGTCAATCGACGCTCGCACAGCGCCGCAATCGACGGATCATGCGTGACCAGCACCAGTGTCGATCCCTGTTCGCGATTGAGGCTGAACATCAGCTGTATCACCGCCTCGCCGGTGGCAGCATCGAGACTGCCGGTCGGTTCATCGGCCAGCAGCAGTGGCGGCTCGGTGACGAAGGCGCGTGCGAGTGCCACCCGCTGCTGTTCGCCACCGGATAAATATTTCGGATAGTGCTTCAGGCGCTGCCCGAGGCCCACGCGTGAGAGCATCGCCTCAGCCTTCTCGCGTGCCTTCGGGTCGCCGCGCAACTCCAGCGGCAGCATCACATTCTCCAGCGCCGTCAGGTGACCCAGCAGCTGGAAGGACTGGAACACGAAGCCCAGCTTGTCCTTGCGCAGCCCGGCGCGGCCGTCTTCATCCAGCGCATACAGATCGACGCCATCAATGTGCACCGTGCCGGCGGTCGGCGTATCGAGTCCGGCCAGCAAGCCGAGCAGCGTCGATTTGCCCGAGCCCGACGCACCGACCAGCGCCATCGTCGCGCCAGTGGGCACGGTAAAATGCACGTCCTGAAGAATGGTCAGTTCGCCGCTGGCATCGGTCACGGTCTTGCCCAGGCCGCTGACTTCGATCGCAGGCTGGGCTGTCGCGGGTTTCGTCGTGGAGTGTGATTGCATGCAGGTGAGTATGAAAAGGCTGTTTGCGCGCAGGTCGGCATCGGCATCGGTGTGGACATCGATGCAGCGCAGGCTGTTGTCGCTGTGCTGCGGTGTGCTGGCCTGCTGCCTGTGGGCCACCGCACTGCCCGCCCATTCTGCATCAAAAACCCTGCTGCTGCTCGGCGACAGCCTGTCGGCCGAATACGGACTGCCGCGCGGCACCGGCTGGGCTCACCTGCTGGCGCAGCAGCTGCATGAAGACAAGCTCGACGCCACGCTCGTCAACGCCAGCATCAGCGGCGAGACCACGGCCGGTGGCAAGGCGCGCCTGCCGGCGCTGCTGGCACAGCACAAGCCGGCCATCCTGATCCTCGAACTCGGCGGCAACGACGGCTTGCGCGGCCTGTCCCTGCCCGCCACCCAGGCCAACCTGCGCGAGATGATCGCGATGGCATCGCGTGCCGGCGCGCGCACGCTGCTGGTCGGCATGCAGGTGCCACCGAACTACGGCCCCGATTACAGCAAGCGTTTCGCCGCAATGTACGAAACCCTCGGAAAGGATAAGGGCGTCAAGCTGGTGCCCTTCCTGCTGAAGGGCCTCGACGATACCGAGCGCTGGTTCCAACCAGACCGCATCCATCCCAACCGTGAAGCACAGTCCGTCATGCTGCGCAATGTGTGGCCGGTGCTCAAGCCCATGCTGAAGGTGGACCGGTAATGAAACCTGCGCTGAAATATCCGGCCCTGCTGGGCGCAGACCAGGTGCTGCCCGAGCTTGACCAGTACGATTGCATCATCGACGTGCGCTCGCCCTCCGAGTTTGCGCAAGACCACATTCCCGGCGCGATCAATTGCCCGGTGCTCGATGACGAACAGCGCGCGCAAGTCGGCACCCTGGACAGGCAGGTCAGTCCGTTCGAGGCGCGCAAGATCGGCGCGGCGCTGGTGTCGCAAAACATCGGCATGCACCTGCAGCAGCGTTTCCTCGCGATGCCCAAGGAGTGGCGGCCGCTGGTCTATTGCTGGCGCGGCGGCAACCGCAGCGGCTCGGTCGCGCATATCTTTGCACGCATCGGCTGGCCGGTGTCCCAGCTCGAAGGTGGTTACCAGGCTTACCGGCGCAGCGTGATTGCGCATCTCGACGAGCTGGCCGACCGCTTCACGTTCCGCGCCGTCTGCGGCACCACCGGCAGCGGCAAGAGCCGCCTGTTGCAAGTGCTGGCACGCGAAGGCGCGCAGGTGCTGGATCTCGAGCAGCTGGCCCATCACCGCGGCTCGGTGCTCGGCGGCCTGCCGACCGCGCCGCAGCCTTCGCAGAAAATGTTCGAGAGCCGGCTGTGGGATGTGCTGCGACGCCTGGCACCCGAGCGCGTCGTTTATGTCGAGTCGGAGAGCAAGAAGATCGGCGATGTCCGCGTACCCGACAAGCTGATGGAGCGCATCCGTTCATCAGACTGCGTGCGCGTCGACACACGCATGGCCGACCGCGTCGCGCTGCTGATCGAGGATTATCCGCACCTGGTCGACGATACCGGCTTGCTGGCCACGCAGCTCGGCCACTTGGTGCAATTGCACGGCCATGAGAAGATCAATCGCTGGACGCAGCTGGCACGGGAAGGCCATACCGCAGAGATGGTCGAGGCGCTGCTGGTCGAGCACTACGACCCGTCCTACCTGCGCTCGATCCACCGCAATTTCATTCGCTATGGCGATGCACGGCCGCTGATGCTCTCAGGCATCACCGACGAGAATTTCATCTCGGCCGCACATTCGCTGATGGCGTCCGAGGCCTTGCCCTCGGACGCAAACCTGGCCTGAACCTTGCGCGTCGTCCGGACAAGCAAATCTGATGCAGCCCGGCCTGTGCCCGAGGCTCAATCTGTGGCGATGCCGTATTTCTGCAATCGGTAAGCCAGCTTTGCGCGACTGATGCCCAATTGTCGCGCGGCCTTCGACAGATTGCCATGCGCTTCCTTCAGCGCTGCCTTCACCATGGCCAGCTCCGCCTCTTCGAGGCTGGCAATGATCTTGGATGCCGAGAGTATGGGCAGGTCTGTCGGCTCTTCAGTCTGTTCGATGGTGATGCGCCCGGTCTTGTTGATCGTGAACGAAGAAAAATCGATTTCTTCACCTGATGTGAACAGGTGACCAATATCCAGCGCCTCGCCTTCTTCCGCAAGGATCACGGCGCGTTCGATCATGTTTTCCAGTTCGCGTACATTGCCAGGCCAGTCATAAGCCACCAGCGCATCCACCGCGCGCTCCCTGAAGCCAGTGATGGATTTCCTGTGCTTCTTTGAAAATCGCTGTAGGAACCAGTTCATCATCAGCGGTATATCGTCGCGCCGCTGTCGCAATGGCGGCACCTTGATGGGGAACACGTTCAGTCGGAAAAACAAATCTTCACGGAATGTGCCGGCCTTGACCGCTTCACGCAGGTTGACGTTGGTCGCGGCAATCAGTCGCACGTCTACCTTGCGGGTCCTGGAGTCCCCGACGCGCTCGATCTCGTTTTCCTGGATCGCACGTAGCAGCTTGCCCTGCGCCGTGAAGCTCAAGGTGCCGATCTCATCGAGGAACAAGGTCCCGCCGTCCGCGCGCTCGAAGCGCCCGGGGCGCGACAGGGTGGCACCGGTAAAGGCGCCCTTCTCGACGCCGAACAATTCAGACTCCATCAGGTGTTCCGGTATCGCGGCGCAGTTCACCGCCACGAAGGGCTTGTCGCTGCGCTCGCTCAGCTGGTGCAGGTTATGCGCAAAGATCTCCTTGCCGACTCCGCTCTCGCCAAGGAACAGTACCGTAGCCTCGGTCGGCGCCACCTTCTTCACCATATGTACGGCCGTGTTGAAGCCACTTGAAATGCCGACCATGCCGAACTCGGTACGGGTATCGCCCTCCTGCGTGCGCCGGATGCCGGCAGTGCCGGACTTGTTCGCGTTTGACTCCGTGGTCGACCACTTCACGAAATCGCCGATTTGCAGGAAGCGCAGATCGTCTTCCGCATCTTCCCATTCTTCGACCGGCTTGCCGATGACGCGGCATTTCTCATGCCCCATGCTTCGGCACTCGCATTCGCGCCACAAGATGGGACGGCCCATGAAGGCACTGGTGTAGCCGCATGCATAGCCAACCAGCATCCAGCAAACGCCTTCGTTGCCTATCCCATAGGAGGCCATATGGGCTTCGGCCTCGGCGCAATCGACCAGATGAAAATCGCCGAAATATTCCCCCTTCTCGACATCAATATGCAGCGCCAGCGGCTCGCAGAACACGATGCCTTCGAGGGAAACCAGCTGCGGTCCGGCCAGAAAATCGTCGAAGGTGCTGCGGTTCGCGCGCACCTTGCGGGACATTTGCGCATCCCGTGCACCGGCCTGATAACCGATACGCGTGATCAGGCCACGCGCACGCTCCTTGCCCATGCCCTCGATCAGCTCCTGGCGAAGCGAGCCCAGGTTACTGATGTGCATGAGCATCATGCGCTGGTCATCGAGCCAGATGCGGCCTTGTTGTGGCGCGAAGCGCAGGCGCTTCGCCAGGTCCTGGATATCGGGCACCTTGATATCGGCACCACTCCATTTCCGGTCCTTGCCGGCGCGAGCTGTCTCCTGCTCTGCGCTTCTCCCCGTCACAGGGTCTTGCTTGCGCATGGTCCCCTCCCCGTATTGTCTTTATATTTGCTGCACAACAGCAAAGCAGCGGACGGCCGTTTTGCAGCCGCTGATGCGCAGCATACTGCAGCCGGCACAGAAACAGATGCGTGCTGAGGGCTTCGCATCCCGCCTGATCACGTCGGCCCGGGCAGGTCGACTTGGATCAGACCTCATCAGACAAAGCGATCGAAATGAATCTGTTCAAACGGAACTTGCAAACGGAGCATCAGCAACTCCTGCAGCGCCTCGATCATCGCCGGTGGACCGGCAAAATAGTATTCGTATGCACGCGGGTCATTGCTGACAGATCGCTCGACAGCTTCATGCACCCAGCCGGTCGCGCCGGTCCAGCCGCTGGCATCGGCGCCCGATATGACTTCATGCAGCCGCAGTCGGGTCGCAAAGCCCGGCAGCATCGCCAGCAAAGGTTGCGCGCACAGGTCATCGACGCTGCGACCACCAAAAAAGAAATCGGCCGTCTTGCCCAATGACGCGGCGCGGGTCGCAATCGACAGCATCGGAGCGAGCCCGGATCCACCGGCAACGCACACCAAGGGACGTTCGACCGCTTCGCGCAGGTATGCATGGCCATACGGTCCATCGATCATTATTCCGCTGCCAAGCGCCAGTTTATCGACCAGCAGACCGCTGCCAGCCCCACCGCGCGTGCGGCGGACGATGAACTGCAGTGTGCGCGAACCATCTGCCACGTTGCTCATCGAGTATGCCCGTAGTCCGCGCACTGCCGGCAGCTCAAGCAATGCATATTGTCCGGGCAGGAAGGACACCGGCTGCGAGGACTCAAAGGTCAGCGCGGCCATGTCATGCGTCAGCATCCGACGGTCGGACAACACGCAGGTAATCCGCGTGGGCGGCACAGCAGGCAGGTAGGCATCGTCGCAACGCACGCGCAACTTTGCAGCCCCGAGCAACCGGGTCTGGCAGGCCAGCCGTTTTCCGCGGCGCCTATCGCGCTCGCTGAGCCCGGGCGCGTCCGGCCACAAATCCTCGACCTCGCCCTCGATCAGCTCGTAACGGCAAGCGCCGCAACCGCCGACGCTGCACTCATGGGGAAAGGCGATGCCAGCCCGCAGGGCGGCGCGCAACACGCTGTCTTCCGACGGGGCGGCGACAAAGCGCGCGCCGCCTTCGATTTCGACCTGATAATCCATCGCGGTGACGGGCAGCGCCTCCGGTGACGGCGCCGCCCTGCTCCGATCTTACAGGCCGAGCGACGCGCGGAATTTGCGCGTAGCAGCCTTGGCCTTGTCAGCCGAACCCGGCGCATCGGTCAGCGCGCTGCAATAGGCATCGATCGCAGCATCTGCCATCGGCTCCCATTTCGAGATCCAGGCTCTCAGCACCTCACGGTTGTTGCCGCTGTCGATGCAAAAGCGTACCAGCGCGCCGGACCAACGGCGATGGCGATCGGCATCGACCAGCTGCGCGTCGGTCAGCATGCCGAGCAGCGTGTCGCCGTTATGGCGTCCCGCCGTGCCGAGCGCGCGCAGTACCGACTCTTCAACGGCCGGACGGATCACGAGACTGAACGCCACGAAGCATTCGGCCCAGTCCCAGGCCACCAGCGCCTTCTCGACCATTTCGCGGAAGCCCTGCCAGGCGGCGTCCTGCTCCCAGTAGCGGCGCTCATCCTTGCCAAGGCCGATGTCGCCGAAGGTCAGCGACAGCTCCCGGGTGCGGTAGGCCGTATGGGTCAGCCAGCGCAGCGAATCAGCGGTCTGGTAGGTCGCACAATTGGAGATGGTCGATGCCGGCGCCATCTGGCTCAGGTAGGCGGAGGCCATCTGCAACGTGTGGAACAGGTAGCGCGATGGTGCATACAGGCGCGCAAGCGAACCGGCCCAGGTACGCTCGAGCATGGTGTCATGGCCACGCTCGGACATCTGGTCCAGCAGACCAGTCACATAGGTCTCCTGTCCGTCCTGCATCATGTTGTAGGTACGGTAGACGATCTCATCCGGATCACGGAATGCATCCCAGTCGTCGTGCTTCAAGGGGCTGGCATTGCGGTACTGCTTGAACCATTGCGCCATCGGAAAGTTCGGGTCGAGCTCGAACGGTGCATCCGGGTTGTTGGTCGTGTAATGGAGGTTGGTAGTGACGATCTCGTATTCGCTGGGCTTGCGGCGCTGGCCTGCGAGATGGCTCCAGGTCTTCAGCGGCTTCAGGATTTCAGGCTGGGTCATGATAGAGCTTCCTCAGATCGTTTTCTCGTAATAGAAGCGAACGTAGTCATTGCTGGTCTCGATGCGGCCGGCGAAGGAACCGAGGTTCACTTCCAGCTCGGCCATCCGGAAAGGACGCCCGAGCGTGCGCTCCAGCGTCTCCCGGCGCAGGATCAGCTCACCCTCGGTATCGATGCGCACGTAGGCGATCTTGTCATCCACGCGTATGTGCTTGCCGGGATTGTCATCGTGCGCCGCCTCGATGACGGCCTCGGTGATGTCGCTGGTGCGCAAGACCGGCCCCACCCGGTTGTTCTTGTAGGCTTCAGCAGTGCTGCTCATTTTGTCTCCTTGTTGTACTGGGTCTTATTGCGCGAAGAGCGCTTCGACGCCCTCGGTATCGACATAGATGGCGTCGCCGTCGACCTTCACCGGATAACGGGCCAGCCGACAGTTGCCGGGGTTGATGCCCGATCCGGTACTGGCGTCAAAGGTCCACTGGTGCGCACGGCACATCAGCACGCGACCGTCGAACTTCCCCTCGGCCAGCGGGATGTCCTGGTGCGGGCAGATGCCCTGATAAGCGTGGATCTCGCCATCCATGGGCCAGACGAGCACGACTACATGGTCATTGACCTCCACTTCGACCATGTCGCCTTCCCACAGCTCGTCTGCTTCGCAAGCTTTCACGAACGCCATCGTCGGCCTCAGCTCGGATCGGTGAAGATGAACTCGACGCACTCCATCGGCTTGATGCCGGCGTCGATCAGCTTCGTGTCGCGCGGGATGAAGTCCGTGCCGCCCTGCTTGCGGACTCGGATCACTTTGCCGGGTTGCGGCGCAACGCGTCGGCCGACGGAGTGATGCGCGGCGGCCGCAGCCACCTCGTCCATCGTGTTTTCGGTATCGACCGCGAGCAGTTGCAGAACGAAGTCATGCTGGAAGTTTGAAATCAATGGGTACAGTGCCATGTGATGATCTCCTGATGCGTAGGTGAGCAGGCGTGCCTGTCAGGCGGCCTTGCGCTGATAAGGCTGGTTGCGATAGCGCTCGACCCACGCGTAGTTGTGCGCGTCATCGCCGATCTCGCCCGGGGCGAGGTTCATGTATTGCAGCGCGCCCATCAGGTTCATCGGCTGTATCTGCCCGGCCAGGAAGCGATCGACCAGGGTCATATGGTCGCGGTAACGCACCGGGTCCTGCTGGAATACCCAGCGATCGATCTCGGAGTTGAAGTGATAGGTGCGCCCCTCGAAATCCAGCGGATGGTCCTGTACTTTCCAGCGATTTCCCGGGACCGCGCAAATCGGGATTTGGCTCATGTTGCAGACGATGGGCAGCGTCTCCGGTACGGTCAGTTCGGGCCGACCGGCCAGCAGGTTGTCGATGATGACGTCCCAGCACTTGCCAAAGGTGTCGTTCCAGCCCGGGTATTTTTCTTCGAGCCAGTCACGGCACTCGGGCGTCATGCCGGCTGCCGGGTTCCACCAGACGGTAGGACGCCAGAACCAGATACCGAGGTGGTACGCATGATGCTGGTAATCGAATTCATCCACCATCTGGTTCCAGTACCAGGGCAGCGACAGGCCCATGTCGACCAGCGAGCGTTCGAACTGGCCAACGATCCATTCCTGCATGAATTCCTTGAATGACTGCTTGCGATGCCCGAGCGGCGTGTAGTAATCCATCGACGGACCGGTGAGCACCGCGAAGATTCGCCACGCACGAGCGATCGCGATATCGACCAGCTTCTGCGCCTCGGCCTTCTTTCCATTCTCGATCAGGATCTGCAATGCCGGAGCGCCAATCTGCGCGTGGCGCGATTCATCGGTCTGGATGCTGGAGATCAGGCTGGAGAAGGTGTAGTCGCCGGCCTCGGCCGCATCGGCGGCTAGTCCGAGAAACTGCATGTTGGTGAAGCCGGTCTCGAACGCAAAGGTCAGCATCACCGCGATCTCGGTGGCGCTGCGTGCCATGAACAGGTCGTCGAAGGTATGACGAGCGGCGATCGCGCCCCACTCATTGGTGTGGTATGCCTTGTGCGCCCAGTCGAACTGCCGGTCTTTCTTGCAGTGCTCGTGTGGGAAATACAGCTGGATCTGACCATGACGGTTTTCGTCCATCATGCCGAAGGTCGCCATGTTGCGCATGCCAGGCGCGCGACCAAAGCGCACCATGCGCGCTTCAGCGCTCATCGCTGCGTATTCGCCGAGGGCGATCGCGCCGTAATGCGCCTTCAGGATCGACAGCCATCCTGGATCGGCATCCTCGAACATCTGGCTGCGCTCTAGTGCCGCCTTGACAGAATACGCGCCAGCGTCCTTCTCGCGTTGCACGCGCACGTACTCGGCGTAGGACACCTTGTAAGGCTCATCGTAGCCTTCCCACTGCGCAGCAGGTACGCCGCGCGCGCCTGTCATCACGTCCGGGAACAGCTCCGCATCGGTTACGTAACTGGGTGTCCAGTTGGTCGTGCGCGCGAGGTCATACCACTCGCTTCTTTCGAGTAAAGCCATGTCGTCTCCCCGTAGTCTCGATTGCTCGGATGGTTGTCATATCTGCTGGGCCGCAGATAGCACGGGGAGTAGGCAAGGCCTGTGCCATGAAATCGATAAAACGGAAATCTTGCACTGCAAAATCACGAGGTTCGTCAGGTTTTATCGATAAACCAGATGGGATCATGAAGTTACCCCGCAGTCGCACAGTTTTCACTACCGCAATCAATTTTATGGATTGATGAATTTGCCTCCTTGCTGCGGACAAGGAAATTTTAGAAATTCTTAAAAATGTGCGCCGGTTTCAAGCAAGGACAAAAAAGCCCGTTCATTGAACGGGCTTTTTGGGGTCGGGCATGCAGCCCTGAGAACGCAGGCCTTACTTGGCGGCGCCGGGCTCTGCCACTGGCTTGGATACAGCCACCGGCTTCAGGATCTCGGCCTTGGCGCGCTTTTTCACCACGGTGAGGTAGGCCGCCATTTCCTGCGATGCGAGGAATTCCTCGACCTGCTGCTTTTCGGCCTTCACTGCTTCTTCGTCGGCCACCACATTGTTGACCGAGTTGATACGGAAGATGCTGTAGCCCTTGCCCGGGGTGGGCACGCCAACGTAGGCTGGCAGCTTGTTGGTGTCGGCCTTCATCAGGGCTGCGACCGCAGGGCCGGAGACGCCGTTGAAGTTCATGCGCGACACCGACTTGGCGGCACCGAATTCAGCGGTACCGCCGGCCTTCAGCTCGGCCAGCTTCTTTTCGCCTTCAGCCTTGGCCAGTTTCTCGGCCTCGGCCGAGACCACCTGGCCTTCGATGATGGGCTTGACTTCCGACAGCGGGATCTTGCTGACCGGCTTGTACTCGACCACGTGGCCGGCGATCAGGATGCCGGGGCCGACTTCGACAGCTTCGGTATTGTGCTTGTTCTTCAGCGCATCATCGGCAAAGATCGCGGCGAGGAATTTCGGCTGGTTGAACGAAGCCTGCTTCGGCAGCGCCGGGTTGGGCTTGCGCGTCAGGCGCTCGACGACTTCGATCTTCAGGCCCAGCTTGTCGGCGACGGGCTTCAGGCTGTCCGGCTGCTCGTAGACCATGTTGGTGAAGGTCTCGGCCATGGACGCGAATTTCTTGCCGGCTTCGTTGCGGCGAATCTCGTCGTCGATGTTGGCCTTGACCTCGGCCAGCGGACGGGTCGCGGCTGGCTTGATGGCGGTCAGCTTGATGATGTGGAAGCCGAAATCGGATTCGACGATGTCGCTGATCTGGCCTTCCTTCAGCGCATAGGCCGCATCTTCGAAAGGCTTGACCATCATGCCCTTGCCGAAGAAGTCGAGGTCGCCGCCGCGCTCGGCAGAGCCCGGGTCTTGCGAATTTTCCTTGGCCAGCTTCGCAAAATCATTCGGCGCCTTCTTCAGCTGCTCGAGCAGCTTCTCGGCCTTGGCCTTGGCAGCGGCCTTCTCGGTGGCCGGCGCCGCCTTGTCGGCCTTGATCAGGATGTGGCTGGCGCGGCGCTGCTCGTCAGTCTTGTAGCGCGCGAGATTCTGCTCGTAGTACTGCTTGATGTCGGCCTCGGTGACCGATACCTGCGCCTCGACCACCGGGGCGGCCAGCACCACGTACTCGGCCTTGACCATTTCCGGGACTTCGAACTGCGCCGCATGCTCGTCATAGTACGTCTGCAGCATCGCATCGGTGACTTTCACCTGCGACTTGAAGTCGGCGACGTTCAGGTTCAGTTCCTGGACTTCGCGCTTTTGCTGGTTCAGCGACGAGATGCGCTGCGCGACGGCCTTCGGCACGAAGGCCGTGCCCTGGATGACCGCGTTGAGTTGCTGGATCGCGAGGTCATGGCGCAGGCTGGCTTCGAACTTCTCGGCGGTCAGCCCCTGGGCAGCCAGCAGCTGCTTGTAGCGTTCCTTGTCGAAGCTGCCGTCGGCATTCTTCAGGCCACCGATGTCGACGATGGTCTTGCGCAGCGTGTCATCGGACACGGTCAGGTGGTTGTCCATCACATAGCCCGACAGCGCGCGCTGCGCCACCAGGTTTTCCAGCGTGCCCTGGCGGGCGTCCGGGGTGTCGAACATGGCCGGATTGAACTGCTCGCCAAACATCTGCTTGAAGCGATCGAGCTGGCGCGCGTGGGCGGCATCCCATTCACGCTGGCTGATCTCCTTGCCGGCGACTTTGGCGACCGGCGCTTCCTTGCCGCTCATGCGCGTGTACGACTCGAGGCCGAAGAACGCGAACGACGGGAAAATGATCAGCAGAAGCAGGAACTGCATCAGGCGACGGTGGGTGCGGATGAATTCAAGCATGGTGCACTCGGTCTCCAGCGCTTTTGTGGGGCGCTATGTATTTTTGACGTAAGAATAAAAAAAAGGCGAACACTGGGTTCGCCTTTTTCGGTTTGGCGGAGTGGACGGGACTCGAACCCGCGACCCCCGGCGTGACAGGCCGGTATTCTAACCGACTGAACTACCACTCCTGAAA
>JACCDW010390990.1_pt1 | contig 97322 bp, 110 predicted proteins | sample 7449781 | NCBI WGS metagenome assembly JACCDW01 (sample SAMN15323449, study PRJNA562643) | freshwater metagenome | isolation source: river surface water | place: USA:Blue River Watershed | collected 2017-08-18
ACGCGGTATTGCTCCGTCAGGCTTTCGCCCATTGCGGAAAATTCCCCACTGCTGCCTCCCGTAGGAGTCTGGGCCGTGTCTCAGTCCCAGTGTGGCTGGTCGTCCTCTCAAACCAGCTACTGATCGTGGCCTTGGTAGGCCATTACCCTACCAACAAGCTAATCAGACGCGAGCTCTTCCTTAGGCAATTACACTCTTTCACCTCTCGGCATATAGAGTATTAGCAACCGTTTCCAGCTGTTATCCTCTTCCTAAGGGCAGATTCTCACGTGTTACTCACCCGTCCGCCACTAAGACCAAAGGTCTTCGTACGACTTGCATGTGTTAAGCATACCGCCAGCGTTCATCCTGAGCCAGGATCAAACTCTCCATAGTATCCTTTATTTTATACGTGTAATTTAAAACTTATTTCTCAAAATTTGGAGTACCAAATTTGTCTGATGTCATTTAAATCCTGAAACCCACAGTAGTACTTCAATAACAAAATTGTCAACCCCTGAAAAATTTTAGTAAAATAAACAGACACTTGCCAAACTAAATGGAACAAATTCTTAAGATAAAAAAGAAATATAGCATAATACAAATTAGTTATTTTATATAAGGAGCAGTCAAAAATTGGAAAGCCACAAAGAAAAAATCCTAGTGGTTGACGATGAAACTAGCATTCGTCGAATTCTCGAAACTCGCCTATCAATGATTGGTTATACAGTTATTACAGCTGCAGATGGGGAAGAAGCTCTAGCATTGTACAAAAAAGAATCCCCGAATCTTATAATTTTAGACATCATGATGCCAAAATTAGATGGGTATGGCGTATGCCAGGAAATTCGAAAAGAGTCTGAGATACCTATAATAATGTTAACTGCTCTAGGCGATGTTGCAGATAGAATTACAGGTCTAGAACTAGGTGCCGACGATTATGTAGTTAAACCATTTTCTCCGAAAGAACTCGAAGCCCGAATAAAAGCAATCCTTCGCCGAGTAGACAAAATGTCATCAAATTTAAATACCACAACCTCCGGAATTATTTCTATGGGTGGGATAAAGATTGATACAAATCGTAGGCAAGTATATAAACACAACGAAAAAATTAGGCTAACAGGAATGGAATTCAGTCTTCTTGAATTATTAATGAGCAAATCAGGAGAGGCTTTTTCTAGAGCATGTATACTGCAAGAGGTATGGGGTTACACACCCGAACGCCACGTAGATACTAGAGTTGTAGACGTTCATATATCTAGACTGCGATCAAAACTAGAAGAAGACCCTAGTAATCCAGACCTAATACTGACAGCCAGAGGCACAGGGTACCTCTTCCAAAAAATTACAGATCTTCAAAACCTCAATTAAAATCAAATTGTAAGGATTTAAGAAGTTTTAAAAATTTGATTCATAACGAGGTTACTTTTTTTACAATTCTAGATATAATAGAAGTATTAAATGTAAAGACAAATAGAAAAATTATAATAAAAATACAATAGATTCTATTTATATAAAATAAAGCTTTGGAGAATTAACTATGACCATAGCAATTGGACAAGAGGAAGGCCGTGGTTGGTTTGACCTTGTAGATGACTGGTTAAAAAGAGATCGTTTCGTTTTCGTAGGATGGTCTGGACTATTACTATTTCCAACATCCTATCTTGCAATAGGTGGATGGTTCACAGGAACAACATTTGTTACATCTTGGTATACTCACGGGTTAGCAAGCTCTTATCTAGAAGGTTGTAACTTCTTTACTGCTGCTGTATCTACTCCGGCAAACAGTATGGGACACTCCTTGTTATTATTGTGGGGTCCTGAAGCTCAAGGAGACTTTACTCGCTGGTGTCAAATCGGTGGTCTATGGGCATTTTGTGCACTGCATGGATCATTTGGTTTAATAGGATTCTGTTTAAGACAATTTGAAATTGCTAGACTAGTAGGTATCAGACCATACAACGCCATAGCATTCTCAGGACCTATCGCAATATTCGTGTCTGTATTCTTAATGTATCCTCTGGGCCAAGCTAGCTGGTTCTTCGCTCCAAGCTTAGGGGTAGCAGCTATTTTTAGATTCTTACTATTTATACAAGGTTTCCATAACTTTACCCTAAATCCTTTCCATATGATGGGAGTAGCTGGTATTTTAGGTGGTGCATTACTATGTGCTATCCATGGTGCTACAGTGCAAAACACTTTATTTGAAGATGGCGATGCAGCTAACACATTTAGAGCGTTCACACCTACACAAGCTGAAGAAACATATTCTATGGTGACAGCTAACAGATTCTGGTCACAAGTATTTGGTGTAGCTTTTTCTAACAAACGTTGGCTTCATTTCTTTATGTTATTTGTCCCACTAGCAGGCTTATGGACAAGCGCTATAGGAATTATTGGCCTAGCTCTTAACTTAAGAGCATACGATTTCGTTTCTCAAGAGCTTAGAGCTGCAGAAGATCCAGAATTCGAAACATTCTATACAAAAAACATACTTCTAAACGAAGGTATCCGTTCTTGGATGGCTGCTCAAGATCAGCCACATGAAAACTTTATATTCCCTGAGGAGGTTTTACCACGTGGAAACGCCCTTTAATTCAACTTTAGGTGTTGCAGGTCGCGATATTGAGTCTACTGGTTTTGCTTGGTGGTCTGGTAATTCTAGACTTATCAATGTTTCCGGAAAACTTCTTGGTGCTCACGTGGCCCATGCCGGGCTAATGGTATTTTGGTGTGGAGCTATGACTTTATTTGAAGTAGCGCATTATATACCAGAAAAACCACTATACGAACAAGGTCTAATACTACTACCTCACCTTGCAGTGTTAGGGTGGGGTGTAGGACCTGGTGGAGAAATCGTAGATATCTACCCTTACTTCGTAGTAGGTGTACTACATTTAATATCTTCTGCTGTGTTAGGATTCGGAGGAGTGTATCATTCCTTAATAGGTCCAGACACCCTAGAAGAATCTTTCCCTGCATTTGGATATGACTGGAGAGACAAAAACAAAATTACAACTATTCTAGGAATACATCTAATCGTCCTAGGAGTAGGTGCACTTTTACTAGTTATAAAAGCTATGTACCTTGGTGGAGTATACGATACTTGGGCTCCAGGTGGTGGAGATGTTAGAATCATAGATAATCCTACTCTAAATCCAGTTGTTATATTCGGATACGTTCTTAAATCTCCTTGGGGTGGAGACGGATGGATCGTAAGCGTAAATAACTTAGAGGATATAATTGGAGGTCATATCTGGATAGGCCTAACATGTATAGTAGGAGGGTTCTGGCATATATTAACTAAACCATTTGCGTGGGCTAGAAGAGCATACGTATGGTCTGGCGAAGCATATTTATCCTACAGCTTAGTTGCAGTATGCTTAATGGCTTTAATAGCTAGCCAATATGCTTGGTACAATAATACAGCTTATCCTAGTGAATTTTATGGTCCTACTGGACCAGAAGCATCACAGTCTCAAGCATTCACATTCCTAGTTAGAGACCAACGTTTAGGTGCTAATGTTGCATCAGCACAAGGACCTACTGGTCTAGGTAAATACTTAATGAGATCTCCAAGTGGAGAGATTATTCTTGGTGGTGAAACTCAAAGATTCTGGGACCTAAGAGCTCCATGGATAGAACCATTAAGAGGACCGAATGGACTAGATTTGAATAAAATCAAAAATGACATCCAACCTTGGCAAGAAAGAAGAGCTGCGGAATACATGACACACGCACCACTAGGTTCTCTAAACTCTGTTGGTGGTGTTGCTACTGAAATTAACTCTGTAAACTTTGTTTCTCCACGTAGTTGGTTAACATGTTCTCACTTCTTCTTAGGATTCGCATTTTATGTGGGCCACCTTTGGCATGCTGGACGTGCCAGAGCTGCTGCAGCTGGATTCGAAAAAGGTATTAACCGTGAAAACGAACCTACACTATCTTTAAGACCTCTAGACTAAAACTAAAAAGCTATGTTTTGTATAAAACATAGCTTTTATAGTTTTATAAGACTTTTATAAACTCTATAAAAACCCCAAAAAGTGGATGACTCCCTTACCCGTGACAGCTTCGATCAAAATCGTAAAAAAAAAGCCTAACATGGCTAACCTACCATTCCAATTCTCTGCAGAAGTTGTAAAACCCCAAACCCAAGGTAAAAAACCTATATCTCTGTTCATAGAATACGAATAAAAGAAAATTTTAGACTTAAACAAATAATAGTAATATTATAGCTTTATAATAAAAACGGAGTACAAAAACTAATTGGACCCTTCCAACTAATCTAGGAGTAAAAAATTCCATGACTAACTCTATAACATTACTATTTTCATCCTTTTTAGGCTTCCTACAAATATACTTAATATTACTTTTAATTAGAGTTTCATTAACTTGGTTTCCGAACGTAAACTGGTACGGACAACCATTCTATTCCCTGAGTAGACTTACAGATCCTTATCTTAGAATGTTTAGAGGAATAGTACCCCCGTTAATAGGAATAGACATATCTCCAATATTAGGTTTTATACTGTTACAATGTATAATGCAGATTGCTAGTAATGTAGGACTAAGCAGTAATTAAATTAAATTTCCAACCAACAAAAATCCGAAAAAAATAGTATTCAAATTATCTAAAACGTATTATAGAAAAGTAAATAATAACAAATAAATAAAAATAATAATAACAATGATAAAACTTAGATTGAAAAAATATGGCAGAAAAGGGCAAATCAGTTATAGAATTGTAGTTATGACTGACAATACTAAAAGAGATGGCAGAGCCATCGAAGAATTGGGTTTCTATAATCCGAGAACAAAAGAAGTTAATTTAAATGTAACTAGAGCCAATGCTAGACTAAGTGAGGGTGCACAAGCTACACCAACAGTTCAAAACCTCCTAAAAAAAGCACAATTAATCAAACAAAACTAAATATTCTTGGAGAAAACAATTGCCAAAATTTACACTAAAAGTTCTTTGGTTAGAGAATAATGTAGCTTTATCTGTAGACCAAATAGTAGGTAATAGTACAAGTCCACTAACATGTTATTTTTTCTGGCCACGAAATGACGCTTGGGAACAAATTAAACTAGAACTAGAATCCAAACCTTGGATTTCCGAAAGAGATACTGTAGAAATATTAAATAAAGCCACAGAAATAATTAATTACTGGCAAGAACAAGGTAAAAAAGTACCATTCGCAGAGGTCCAATCAAAATTCCCAGACCTTATCTTTGCAGGAAATAGTTAAATTTACCAAGTTAAAAGGATACCATTTCGGTATCTTTTATAAAACAAATATGAGAAATAATTTAGACTATACATCCATAATTACCGAAAGCTTACTAGAACCACAACTAAAGTTGAAAATTTTATACTGTTATAGAGAAGTTTCCACTAAAAATATAGACGAAACGAAACCCACATTATTAAGATTAGCTTTAAAAATTATATTTTCACTTGAATTAAAAAAAGTTTTATCTGGCAAAAAAACAAATCGAACTCTTACTAATTTTTTTAAACTTTGGAGTTATTCAACACCAACAAACTCTAACTCTAAGACTAAACAAAACAAATCACTACTAGACATAAATTATAATACAACACTAAAGATAAACTCCTTATACGAATTTTATACAAATTAAGATTGAATCCTAAAAACATGCCTAAATCCAGCTATACTCGACTAATACTTCAAGTCATGACAGTTTACCAGCTTTTTACAACAATTATCTCTAATAAAATAGAATCTCAACTTAAAACTAAACATGAAGTAATGGGAAAACAGGACACAAGTTATATAACTAATCTAGAAAAAAAACTAATTTTAGATATACAGCATAAAAATATAGATAAAGTAAACATTTCCTTAGACAAGGAAGGTAAAATCCTTGGTTATAAATGTTACAACTATCAGAAAAAATTTTCTATTGAAAATTCAGAACTACAAATAATTCCTCAAAGTTTTGTACACAGTACACTGTTTGGAAGTATAAAACTTACAAAAGTATGGGATCATACTTCCAAATAGAACCTCTTATCCCTGTTTATCTACAACTATACATTCAGTTGTGAGTATCATACTGGCTATCGAAGCAGCGTTTTGTAAAGCAGAACGTGTAACTTTAGCAGGATCAATAATCCCCTCTTCATACATATCTACAATTACTCCAGTAGATGCATTATAACCTATATTGAAATCACTATTTTTTATATCCTCAATGATAACTGCAGGAGTTACCCCCGTATTTTCTATAATACGTCTAAGAGGATAAGTCAAAGCTTTTTCAACAATCAATGCCCCAATAAGTTCCTCTTCTATCAAGTTATCCTTAGCCCAATACTCTAAATCTTTAGAAATATGAGTTAATGTAGCTCCTCCTCCAGGAACAATACCTTCCTCCACTGCAGCTTTCGTAGCATTAATAGCATCTTCCAAACGTAATTTTCTATCTTTCATCTCAGTCTCAGTAGCTGCACCAACTTTTATTACAGCAACTCCACCAGCCAACTTCGCCAAACGTTCTTGCAATTTTTCTTTTTCATATGAAGAATCACTTCCATCCATCTGCCTTCTAATCTGCTCACACCTAGCCTTAACGGCTCTTTCATTACCTTCAGCTATAATCGTAGTCCCTTCTTTCGTTACAGTTATACGTCTCGCTTGACCTAGCATATCTAAATGAAGAGACTCTAAACTAAATCCAGCATCTTCTGAAATAACCTCCCCTCCCGTAAGAATAGCTATATCATCTAACATGGCTTTACGTCGATCCCCAAACCCTGGTGCCCTAACAGCAGCAACATTCAAAATACCTCTAATTTTATTAACAACCAAAGTTGCTAACGCCTCCTTCTCCACGTCTTCTGCAATTATAAGTAAGGGCCTACCTGTTTTGGCAACAAGCTCTAAAACTGGTACTAACTCTTGCTGAACAAGTGTAATTTTCTTATCAGTTAACAAAATATAAGGATTTTCCTGTAAAATCTCCATTCTATCAGTATCAGTTACCATATAAGGAGAAATGTAACCTTTTTCAAAATACATACCCTCTGTCATCTCCAACTCTGTAAAAGTAGACTTTCCTTCTTCTAAAGAAATTACTCCTTCCCTCCCAACTTTATCGATAGCATTAGCTATCATTTGTCCAACCTCTTCATCATTCCCAGCAGAGATCGTAGCAACTTGAGTGATAGACTTTGTATCTTCCACAGGTCTTGCATACTCAGAAATTTGACTTACCACAAACTGAGTAGCTTTTTCTATACCTCTTTTTAACGCTATGGGATTTGCACCCGCTGCGACATTACGCATACCCTGCTTAACCATAGCATGCGCTAATACAGTTGCAGTAGTAGTACCGTCCCCAGCCACATCATTCGTTTTAGAAGCAGCTTGCCTAATAAGAGCAACTCCAGTATTTTCAATGTGATCTTCTAACTCGATCTCCTTCGCAATTGTAACTCCATCATTAACAATTTGAGGTGCTCCAAATTTTCTCTCCAAAACAACATTTCTCCCCTTAGGACCCAGAGTAACGGAAACCGCTTCTGCCAAAATATCCATACCTCTTTCTAATGCCCGTCTCGCATTCTCTTGGTATAAAATAACTTTACTCATAAAAATCTCCAAAATGAATGTACTAAATATTCTAAAACAAACACAAACTTAGAAACATTTAACTGTTTATGATACGTATAACTGAAATTATATACCCAAAAATAAAAAAGAAATAGCATAAAAAACTCAAAAGTACCACAAGGTATTGATAATAGTAGAACAAATATGTTATGCTAATGTAAGTTCTACGCGGTGCTTGTAGCTCAGTGGACTAGAGCACGTGGCTACGAACCACGGTGTCGGGGGTTCGAATCCCTCCTTGCACGAGTAACTATATATCTACAACCCGCAAATCTAAAGACGTGATAAAAATGCATACTATAAATGGGGTGTCGCCAAGTGGTAAGGCAGCGGACTTTGACTCCGCCACTCGTAGGTTCGAATCCTCCCACCCCAGTCTTCATAACCTGATTTCCAACTATCCCTTTAGGCTATCCTACTAATGTTATAATATAATGTATAAACTTAAAAGTAAGAAAAGTTAAGTATATGGCTGTGATACAATTTATTCAAGGTTTAAATGAGGATGTTGTGCCTGATGTTAGGTTAACCAGATCTAGAGATGGTAGTACAGGTACCGCTACGTTCAGATTTTCTAATCCAAAAGTTCTAGAAAGTAGTACTACCCCCAAAGGAACTATAACTGGAATGTATTTAATTGATGAAGAAGGTCAGATTGTTACCCGTGATGTAAATGCAAGATTTGTTAATGGAAAACCACAAGGTATAGAAGCCGTTCATATCATGCAAACTAAAGAATCTTGGGACAGGTTTATGCGCTTTATGGAAAGATATTCACTTGATAATGGTTTAACGTTTACAAAATCCACTAGTTTTGAAAACTAGTGGTTTTATCTATTGAAAATAAGTATTTGTCTTTCATACTTTGCTTATTTTCTATTTAGTTTTGTGCATAAATTTACTATTTACTTTTTTTCTTTTCTACTCTATTATATAATGATGGCGGATGTAGCCAAGCGGTTACGGCAGTGGGTTGTGGCTCCATTATTCGCGGGTTCGATTCCCGTCATTCGCCCTTTGTACACATGTTATATCATATTCCATGGTAAAGATTTTAGTTGTTTTATATTTTTTGTGCTAGTTTTGTTTAGTATCCGACTTATGTGCTTTTCTATATTTCGCGTCGTCAGATTATACTCGGTAGCGATTTCAGTTACATTTTTATTATTTAAAAGTTTTTTTAGTATTTTATACTCGTCATAAGTTAAACTTATTCTTTGACGATCACAGGAATTATATTGGTTTACTAATTTTTCTCTAATTTTTTTTAGTTTTGCATAAATATTTATACTTAAGTTGAGTGTACGGTTAGTTTGAGAAATTAAATTGTTTATTATAGCTTCTAACTCTTCAGGGTCAAATGGTTTTGATATATACGCGTTACATCCTAAGTTATAACCTTTTATTCGATCTTCTGTTAGACCTTTTGCTGTTAAAAATATACAGGGTATATTTTTTAATCTGTTATCTGATTTTATGCATTTTATTAATTTATGACCTATCTGATTTGGGATACCTATATCGACAATTATGCAATCAGGAAAGGAGGTTAGTATTTTACTATAGCTGTCAGTTAAACTTTGTGAGGGTAAAATATTTATTTTTTTTGTAGCAAAGTATGTTTGGACAACATTTAGAAGCTTGGTGTCATGATCTAACATTACTATCTTTATAGATTTTAGGAAAAAGCTTTTTTTACACATTTGTAGCTTGCATGCTAAATTCGAATATGCTTTATGTTATAATCTACTTGTATAGACTGAAAGTATAAAAACATTTTCATTTTGATTTTATTTAATACACCTTTTATTTGATTTTTATTATGGGTAAAGTTTACGATTGGTTCGAAGAAAGACTTGAGATTCAGGCTATCGCAGATGATATTACAAGCAAGTATGTTCCACCACATGTTAATATTTTTTATTGCATTGGTGGAATCACTTTTACTTGTTTTATTATTCAGGTTGCGACTGGATTTGCTATGACATTTTATTATAGACCTACAGTTGCAGAAGCTTTTGCTTCTGTTGAATATATTATGACAGAGGTTAACTATGGTTGGCTGTTTAGGTCTTTGCATAGATGGTCTGCTAGTATGATGGTGCTAATGATGATTTTGCATATCTTTAGAGTTTATTTAACAGGTGGGTTTAAGAAACCTAGAGAGCTTACATGGGTGACAGGTGTAACTTTAGCTGTAGTAACAGTTTCATTTGGTGTAACTGGTTATTCTTTACCTTGGGATCAAGTAGGTTATTGGGCTTGTAAGATCGTGACCGGTGTTCCTGAAGCTATACCAGTTGTAGGTGGATTGTTAGTTGAGCTTCTTAGAGGAAGTGTTAGTGTTGGGCAAACTACTTTGACTAGATTTTATAGTGCACATACATTCGTTTTACCTGTCGCTGCGGCTGTCTTGATGTTAACTCATTTCTTAATGATTAGAAAACAGGGTATTTCAGGTCCTTTATAATTTGATAAACAAGTTTTTATTACGGAGGAGTTTTAATGTCAGTATTAAAAAAACCGGATTTAACAGATCCTAAGTTACGTGCTAAATTGGCAAAAGGAATGGGTCATAATTACTATGGTGAACCAGCTTGGCCTAATGATCTTTTGTATATGTTTCCAGTTGTAATTTTGGGTACGCTTGGGTGTACTATAGGATTATCTGTACTTTCTCCGTCTCCTTTAGGTGAAAAAGCAGATCCGTTTGCTACACCTTTAGAGATTCTTCCAGAGTGGTATTTCTTCCCAACGTTTAACTTACTTCGAGTTATTCCTAATAAATTATTGGGTGTCTTATCTATGGCTTCTGTGCCAGTAGGACTAATTACTGTTCCATTTATCGAGAGCATAAATAAATTCCAGAACCCTTTCCGTCGTCCTTTTGCAATGGCTTTATTTTTGTTTAGTATAGTTTTTGCAATTTGGTTAGGTATTGGGGCTTGTTTACCTATTAATCAAGCGTTAACATTGGGATTATTTTAGTTGTGTTTTTATAAAAAAAATAAAAATTTCCTGTAAGGGAATTTTTATTTTTTTATTTAGAAATTTTTATTTTATTTTTACTTTAGCCCCAGCTTCTTCTAGTTGTTTTTTTGCTGCTTCAACTTCATCTTTTGATGCGCCTTCTTTAATATTTTTTGGAGTAGATTCTACTAAGTCTTTAGCTTCTTTAAGTCCTAAGCCTGTCAATGTTCTTACTACTTTTAAGACTGCTATCTTTTTGTCGGCAGGAACTTCTTCTAGTATCAGGTCAAATTCCGTTTTTTCTTCGACTTCTTGTGCAGCTCCAGTAGAACTAGGTCCTACCACACTAATTGCTCCAACAGAAGCGGCTGCACTAACGTTAAATGTAGTTTCGATTTGTTTTACTAGATCAGCTGCTTCTAGTAATGTTAGAGATTTTAGTTGTTCAATTATTTCATCTACTTTTGTTGCCATGAGGTTTTGGGTTTTTATTAGGTTTTTGCTTATAAATTGAATGAGTAAAAAAGTTGATTTATAATACTTTAATTAAAAATTTTATCTCGGAAATTATTTATATCTATAAGAATTGAGGGGCCCATAGTACTACATATATAAAAGCTTTTCCAATATCTTCCTTTTGCGCCAGCAGGTCTATTTTTATCAATGGATTCTTGTACTACTTCTAAGTTAGATAATAAGTCTTCGACAGAGAAGTTAGTTTTACCGAATGGTAAATGTACAATTCCACTTTTGTCAGCTCGATATTCGAGTTTGCCTTTTTTAAATTCTTCGATAGCTCCTTTTACGTCAGATGTAACAGTTCCTGATTTTGGGGATGGCATTAGTCCTCTTGGACCCAATATTTTACCTAGTTTAGCTATTGCAGGCATCATGTCTGGTGTAGCAATAAGTCTGTCGAAGTTTATAATACCTTTTAATATATCTTGAATTAATTCATCAGATCCAGCTAGGTCAGCTCCGGCGGATAAAGATTCTGTTACTTTATCACCTTGTGCAATTACTCCAATTCTTACTTTTTTTCCTGTTCCTTTAGGAAGTATTACTGTAGTTCTTAGTTGTTGATCAGCGTATTTTGTATCTAGCCGAAGACTTATATGTGCTTCTGCAGTTTCGATAAATTTAGCTGTGGATGTTTCTTTTAACAACGTTAAAGCTTCCATTGCTTTATATGCTTTTGGGGTAACTTTTTCGTTGATCTTTTTTGTTCTTTGTGATACTTTTGGCATTGTTCTAGATTTATTTTTATTCTTTTATTATGATTCCCATATTTTTTGCAGTACCAGCAATAATTCTCATTGCAGCTTCTTTATTTTTTGTGTTTAGATCTGGTAATTTTGTTTCTGCAATTTCTTCTAATTGTTTTTTACTTATAGAGCCAACTTTTTTCTTTTGTGGATCACCAGACCCTTTTGCTACGCCAGCTGCTTTGCTTAGTAAAACTGATGCAGGTGGAGTTTTTAGAACAAATGTGTAACTTCGATCATCGTAAACAGTGATTTCTACTGGGATAATAAACCCAGCTTTATCTGCTGTTTTTGCATTATATTCTTTGCAGAACATAACTATATTAACACCACGTTGACCTAGTGCAGGACCCACAGGAGGTGCTGGAGTAGCCTTTCCAGCATCTAGGGCAAGTTTTACTATTGCAACAACTTTTTTAGCCATAAATTTTTTATCTTTTTTTGTTATTAATACAAACTTTGTTAGGGGTTGTTTATATGAATCATATTATACAATATACTAAGGTTCCTTTTTAATATAGAAATTTTATTTTACACGCCCTGAAGGACTTGAACCCTCGACATCAGGTTTTGGAGACCTGCGTTCTACCAACTGAACTAAGGACGCTATTAATATAATAATAGTACAATGTGAAAGGATAATAAGTCAACTTCAGAAAAAAGTTTCTAGGAGAGAGAGGGATTCGAACCCTCGTTAGAGTTTCCTCTAAACAGCATTTCCAGTGCTGCGCCTTAAACCACTCGACCATCTCTCCGTTATGATTAATTATAACAAAAAAGATTTATGTACGATAGAACATAGTAAAAATTTTAAATCTTGTTTAGAGATTCTATTTATTTAAAATTTATTTTTTATATTTGTATACAACAATCTATGCCAGGAACCAGGTTTGAACTGGTGACACGTGGATTTTCAATCCACTGCTCTACCAACTGAGCTATCCCGGCTATAGAATGTACTATACATTAATCTCGCTGTTTTGACAATGGATTTTATTAATAATTCTTACATTATCAAATTAGTTTTTTGCTAATTCTAATTTTTCTCCGAGTAAAACTTGAACTTTTCCTTCGGTATCTACATCAACAACAGCAGTATCTCCTTCTTTAATTTTTTCAGATAAGAATTCTTCGGAGAGAGTATCTTCTAAAAGTCTCATAACTGCACGTCTAAGTGGTCTAGCCCCATAAATGGGATTATAACCTTCGTCGATTAAATGGCTTTTGAATCTAGCAGTTACTTCGAGTTGGATTCCCTTTTCGGATATTCGGGTGAAAACTTCCTTCAGCATGATTTCTGCGATTTCTCCAACTTCATCTTTTGTTAGTTGTCTAAATACAATTATTTCATCCAGACGATTTAAAAATTCTGGTCTAAAATATTGTTTTAATTCTTCATTTACCAAGCTTTTAATCCGGTTATAGTGGGTTTCACTTGCATTCTCTGATAGTTCGAAGCCAAGTCCTCCCCCTCCTTTTTCAATAACTTTTGAACCAACGTTTGATGTTAAGATCAGAAGGGTGTTTTTAAAGTCTACTGTTCGACCTTTTGAGTCTGTTAATCTGCCATCTTCTAAAATTTGTAATAGTAGGTTAAATACATCTGGGTGTCCTTTCTCGATTTCATCGAATAAAACAACGGTATAGGGTCTTCTTCGTACTGCTTCAGTTAGTTGTCCTCCCTCATTATACCCTACGTAACCTGGAGGGGATCCTATAAGTTTGGATACAGTATGACGTTCCATATACTCTGACATATCGAGTCTTACCATGGCTTCTTCAGATCCAAAGAAGTAGGATGCTAAAGCTTTAGTTAATTCTGTTTTTCCAACCCCTGTTGGACCAGAGAAAATAAAGCTAGCTATTGGTCTATTGGGATTTTTTAATCCTACTCTTGCTCGGCGTATTGCTCTAGATACTGCAACTACGGCTTCGTCTTGTCCAATAATTCTACCATGTAGGGTTTCTTCCATCTGTAGAAGTTTTTCAGATTCACTTCTTGTCATTTTATTAACTGGAATACCTGTCCAAGCAGCTACTATCTGAGCTATGTCTTCTTCTGTTACAACTGATACTTCTTTCGATGGTTCATTCTCTCCCTTTTTGCTTTGTGCAATAGCTGCAATTTGGGCTTTTATTTCCATTTCTCGATCGCGTAGTTGACCAGCAGTTTCAAAATCTTGTCCTCTTACTGCTTCATCTTTTTGTTTTAAAACTTCTCGAAGTTCTTTATCTAATTCTCTTGCAGCTGGTGGAAGTTGAGAGTGTAAAAGTCTAACTCTAGACCCAGCTTCATCTATTAAGTCAATTGCTTTATCTGGTAAAAATCGATCCGCTATGTATTGATCTGCAAATTTAGCTGCAGCTGTTAAGGCTTCATCAGAGATCACTAGCTTATGATGTTTTTCATATCTGTCTCGTAAGCCATATAGTATTTCTATGGTTTCTTCTACGCTAGGTTCACCTACTATAACAGGTTGAAATCTCCGTTCTAAGGCAGGGTCTTTTTCAATATGTTTTCTATATTCTTCGAGAGTTGTTGCTCCAATACATTGCATTTCTCCTCTGGCTAGTGCAGGTTTGAGAATGTTAGCTGCATCGATAGCTCCTTCAGCAGCTCCAGCACCTATAAGTGTGTGGACTTCGTCTATTACTAAAATAACATTGTTTGCCACTCTGATTTCGTCTATGATTTTTTTCAGTCTTTCTTCAAATTCTCCTCTATATTTTGTCCCAGCTACTAAAAGGCCAATATCTAGTGTTACAACTCGTTTATCTTCAAGAATATCTGGAACGTCTCGATTTGTGATTCTTTGAGCTAATCCTTCTGCTATAGCTGTTTTACCAACTCCAGGTTCTCCTATGAGAATAGGATTATTTTTTGTTCTTCTTCCTAAAATTTGAATTACTCGTTCAATTTCTTTTTGTCTTCCTATAACTGGGTCTAGTTTTCCTTCAGCAGCTTTTTGGGTTAGGTTGCTGCCAAATTCTTCTAAGGTTGGGGTTTTTCCTTTATTTTGACTAGTACCTGTAGTTGTTTCAGCTGTGTCTCCTAATAAACGAATTACTTGAGTTCGAATTTTTGTTAAGTCCAGAGCAAGATTTTCTAGCACTCTGGCAGCTACACCTTCTCCTTCTCTTATTAAACCTAATAGAAGATGCTCAGTTCCAATATAGTTATGTCCTAATTGGCGAGCTTCTTCAAGAGATAGCTCTAGTACTCGTTTTGCCCTAGGAGTAAAGGGTATTTCTACAGCAACGAATCCAGACCCTCGACCTATAATTTTTTCTACTTCAACTCGTGCATCTTTTAGATTTACGCCCATTGATTTTAATACTTTTGCAGCAATTCCTGTGCCTTCACCTATTAATCCTAATAAAATTTGCTCTGTTCCTACAAAATTGTGTCCTAATCTTCTAGCCTCTTCTTGGGCTAGCATAATCACTTTTATGGCTTTTTCAGTAAAACGTTCGAACATATATTTAAGTTCTACTTTGTATAATTATCATTGATAGTTTATATCATAGTATCTTGAGTATTACCCCTTTAAGCCTAAAAACAATGGAATGTAATTGTCTAATAAAATTTGTACCGAAATGGTATACTTTTTTTTACTCTCTCGTATATTATGATGGCAGTTAAATTGAAAGAATCATATGGAATCGACACGCTTAGTATATAGTCATGGAATTGACGTTTTAGGAAGTCAGTTTTTGAATTTGAATTTACCTACAATTAGGGTAGGTGATACTGTTAAACTTGGAGTATCTATTACTGAAGGTAATAAAGAAAGAATTCAGTTCACTGAAGGTGTAATTATAGCTAAAAAAGGCTCAGGTGTAAATGCAACGATAACTTTACGGCGAGTTATGCAAGGAGTTGGGGTGGAAAGAGTCTATCTAGTTAATTCACCAAAACTAAAAAGTGTGGAGGTATTACGTAGCTCTAAAGTTAGAAGAGCGAAATTATATTATTTACGATCAAGGTTTGGTAAAGCAACTAGATTACAACAACGGTTTACTTAATTTTTTGTATTGCTCTATTGGTTAGCCTGTTGGCTACCCATTTTTTTTTGAGCTTGTATTGTTTTAATTTCTGTGTTAAAGTATGTTCTAATAAATCAAATCTTTGGGTCGGTGCCCGAGTGGTTAAAGGGGGCGGACTGTAAATCCGCTGGCCACGCCTACGTTGGTTCAAATCCAACCCGGCCCATAATTTTTTTTTATCAATCTTTATTAACCTTTAGTTACTTTAAACTCCTAGCATTTGGGCATTACTTTTGCCTGGGGCTACCATAGGATAACAGTTTGAGTCTGGGATTACTTGAAAATCGACTACGATTGGTCCATCGTATTCCATTATAGTTTTTATAGAGTTTGTAAGATCTTCTCTATTTTTTACTAGTATCCCTCTGATTCCAAAAGACTCTGCAAGCTTAATAAAATTAGGTGCCCCTTTTTCCATATTTGAATGGGAGTATCGTTCTCCATAAAAAGCTTGCTGCCATTGACGCACCATTCCTTGCCAACGATTATTTATTATCATTATTTTTATAGGTAACCCATATTGGGCCACGGTTCCTAATTCTTGCATATTCATTTGAAAACTAGCGTCTCCTGAAATACAGATTACTTGGGAGTTAGGATGTGCAATTTGAGTACCTATAGCTGCCGGTAAGCCATATCCCATAGTTCCTAACCCAGCACTAGTTATCCATTTTCTTTGGCTAGTCCGAATAAACTGAGCGGCCCACATTTGATGTTGACCTACATCCGTTGTCCAATAAGCGTTTAAAGAATTATTACTTATTTCAGATATCACTTCTTGTGGTGATAAGTATTGTGCATTTTTAGGTACAAGAAGAGGATATTCATTCCGCCAACGATTTAATCTTTTTCTCCAAGGTTGAGTCTGCTCATAGTTAGGTTTAGTATGTTCTTTTAGATACTCTAGAAGTTCTCTTGTAATTTCTTTAACTTCACCAACTATTCCAATTTGTGGAGTTCTGTTTTTTCCAACCTCAGCAGGGTCTATATCAACGTGAATAACTTGTGCATGACAAGCGAACTCATCTAGCTTTCCTGTAACCCTGTCATCAAATCGTGCGCCTAAGGCTATTAATAGGTCACATTCGCTTACTGCATAATTTGCATAGACTGTTCCATGCATACCTAGCATACCTAATGATAAAGGATTTGTTTCATCGATAATTCCTTTTCCCATTAGTGTTGTGGCTACGGGTATTTGAAGATATGTAGAGAGATCGCATATTTCTTTGTGGGCTCCTGAGATTATGGCTCCTCCACCTACATATAAAAGTGGTTGATTAGATTGTTGTATAAGATTTGCTGCTTGTTCAATACGTTTTTGGTTATTATTTAAGATTGGAGGACATCCTAGTAGGTTTACAGTACCTGGTTCTATAGGTTTATATTCGAATTGTTCTAAGCCTACATCTTTTGGTACGTCTATAAGTACTGGTCCTGGGCGTCCGTATTTTGCTATAAAAAATGATGCAGCAACTATTCTTGCCATATCTTTTGCATCTCGGACAACATATGAGTGTTTAACGATAGGGAGAGTGATACCAAAAATATCGACTTCTTGGAATGCATCTGTTCCGATGAATGATCTTCCTACTTGACCTGTTATGACAACCATAGGTATTGAATCCATATGAGCTGTGGCAATACCTGTTACTAAATTAGTTGCCCCAGGGCCTGAGGTAGCAAAGCAGACCCCAACTCTTCCTGTGGATCTAGCGTAGGCATCACTAGCGTGAGCAGCCCCTTGTTCATGTCGAACTAATATATGTTCTATGAATCCTTCTTTTTCCCATGCATACAGTTCATCATATATAGGTAGAATTGCTCCTCCAGGGTATCCGAAAATATGTTTAACATTGTGACGTACTAGACTATCAATGAGAGCGAAAGCTCCTGTAGTTTCTCTTTTTATTAAATTATTTGAAAGCATGGTTGTAACTTCTTATTTTGTTATCGTTTATGATATTAATCATTGACTTAGGTCAAGGTTTAGCATAGCTCTTAGTGTAATAAAGAGAAAGGTAATGAGAAATATGGTTGCTAAAATTAGGATTAATGCTGTTTGTGGGCGTTTAAGTAAGTTAAAAAAAGGACCGATTATAGTTAATAATAATCCTAATGTCGAAGAAACGAAAAATCTTGGAAATCGAAGTAGATTTTCCCAGAAATCAACCATAGTCTTGAGTGGATTTGTATTTACTTTTTACAGAGTGTAAAGAACTCCACATTTGTGTTGGGCTTTCTTTACAGTAGTTTTGATTAGGAATGCTCTTATATAAAAATTGTATATGAGTTGATTTAGTTTGATGTTATCGTAAATAGTAAGCTTCTATAGTTTTAGACAGAAATCTTTTTTGGTGTTAGTTCATATGTAAATATATCTAATTTTATTAGATATATTTACATATTAATTGATAAGACTTCAAATTTCTATAGTGATCATTATATTGGATAATTAGTTTTAAGATAAATTAGTCTTTTTTGTTGATTCAATCTGGTTTAGATGTTATCATATCTTTGCTAGGCTTAGTAGCTCAGTGGTTAGAGCAGGGGACTCATAAGCCCAAGGTCGCAGGTTCAAGTCCCGCCTAAGCCAATATAGTTTGTTCTACAAGAAGAATTGAATTAAATTTATATTATTTTTATCTTGAGATATTGAGGGTGAATTTGTTATAATTAATTGTACAGATTTGGAGAGGTGGCTGAGTGGTTGAAAGCGTCGGATTGCTAATCCGATGTGTGATTAAATCATACCGAGGGTTCGAATCCCTTCTTCTCCTAAAAGAAAGAAAGTTCTTATTGACTTTAAAACTTTCTTAGTTGAGGTTTTTGGGACCGTAGTTCAATTGGTTAGAGCACCGCCCTGTCACGGCGGAAGTTGCGGGTTCGAGCCCCGTCAGTCCCGGTTTTATTTATAATTGAGACACGTAAATGTTTTTCTCAGGAACGGTAACAAACTCTGAGACGATATCCCTAAATTCTTCTCCACTTATAGTTTCTTTTTCTATAAGTAAGTCAACTAATTTATCGATTATAACTCTGTTATCTTTAATTATTTGTACTGTTTCAGTATGACAATGTTGGATGATTGATCTTACTTGCATGTCAATTCTGGATGCTATATCTTCTGAGTATTCAGAGCTTGATCCCATACTCCGTCCTAGGAAAGGATCAGAACTTTGGTTTTCGAGTGCTAAAGGTCCAATGTTTGACATCCCAAATCTTGTTACCATCTGTCTCGCCATAGATGTTACTTGTTGTAAGTCGTTACCAGCTCCTGTGGTTACTTCCGGGTAACCAAACACAACTTCTTCGGCAGCTCGACCACCTAAGGCGCCCATTATTCTAGCTAGTATTTGGGAACGAGATATGAGAGATTGATCTTCTGAAGGAGTAAACCAGGTTAAACCTTTAGCTTGTCCTCTGGGAATAAGAGTTACTTTTTGAACTGGATCATGATGACTTAAAAGTGTTCCTACAATAGCATGGCCAACTTCGTGATAAGCAATTAGACGTTTTGTTTTGCTATCCACTAGAACAGTACCTTCCATGCCTGCTATTACTCTATCAATGGCTGCATCTATTTCAGACATAGTCATGGAGTCTTTTCTTCTTCTGGCTGTTAGGATAGCTCCTTCATTTAATAAGTTTGCTAAATCTGCTCCTGAGAATCCAGGTGTCCGTCTTGCGATAACTTCTAGTGAAATTTCTGAAGAAAGTTTTTTATTTCGAGCATGCACTTTTAATATTTCTAGTCTTCCTTTAACGTCAGGAACATTTACAGTTACTTGTCTATCAAATCGTCCTGGTCGTAATAAAGCCGCGTCAAGAACGTCAACTCTATTTGTAGCAGCTATGATAATGATTCCTGTGTTTCCCTCAAAACCATCCATTTCTGTCAATAACTGGTTGAGTGTTTGTTCACGTTCGTCGTTTCCTCCTCCTATTCCTGTCCCTCTTTGTCTACCAACAGCGTCTATTTCGTCAATGAATATAATACAAGGAGAGTTTTCTTTTGCTTTTTTGAATAAGTCTCTAACTCGTGACGCTCCTACTCCTACGAACATTTCTACGAATTCTGAACCTGAAATACTGAAAAATGGAACACCCGCTTCACCAGCTATGGCTTTTGCTAAAAGTGTTTTACCTGTACCTGGTGGACCTACTAGCATAACGCCTTTAGGTATTTTAGCACCTACGGCTGTGAATCTTTCGGGTCTTTTTAAGAAGGAAACTACTTCCTGAAACTCTTCTTTGGCTTCATCTACACCAGCGACATCATCAAAAGTAACACCTGTTTTTGCTTCCATAGAGAATCTCGCTTTTGACTTCCCAAAATTCATGGCTTGTCCAGGTCCTCCTTGGAGATTGTTGGATCTTCTAAATAAGAATGCAAGGCCTCCGATAAGTAAAAGTGGGAACACCAGATTGCCAATTAGACTCCAGTTAGAAGATCCTTCAGTGGAAGGGTGTGCATCTATGTCTACATTGGCTTTGCGTAGCTTTGTTATAAGCTCTGGTGCTGTTGTTGGTAATTCCACACGTATCCTTTGAATTCTATTTCCTAGTTCTGGGCCAATTGCTTCGACTATACCTGTATGACCATCATCATATAAATCCACTCGTTTTACCCATCCCATGTCTAGGTATTCTAAAAACCTCCCATAGGTCATTCGAGAGCTAGCTACATTTTTTCCAAATTCTGGGTTACTCGAGTTACCAAATCCTTGCCATAGAAAAAAAACTATAACAAAGGCCGGTACTGACCACAGAAGAATATTTTTCCAAGAAATTTTCATCGCCCTTATAGTTTTGTAAATGATTATTTATAATAATAACTTTTCTATTGCTAATTTCAAAGTAGTTACTCTTAGGTTTTGTCTTAAAATTGTATTGAAACTTAAGTGAAAAATTTTTTAGTAAGAAAGTAGTATTGTTTGGTTATAAAATGTAATGTAAATTTTTGGTGAGATTGTTTGGTGTATTCTAATAATAGAATAATTTTAATAATCAATTATTAGTATGGTAAAAAGAGGATCGCAAGTACGAATTTTAAGAAAAGAATCTTACTGGTATCAAGACGTTGGAACTGTAGCTACCATAGATACTAGTGGTATCAGATATCCGGTTGTAGTAAGATTTGAGAAAGTTAGTTATAGTGGTGTGAATACAAATAATTTTTCATTGGATGAAGTAGTTGAAGTTGTAAAATCAAAATAGTTCCATACAAAGGATAATAATATAGCAAAATGTTATCCTTTATATGGAACTATTTTATGTTTAATTTTATTTTTTTAGCTTCCAAGACTAGCCCAGTCAACATCTACGTTTTCAATAATTAGAGAAGAGTTGTAGATTTGAAGGATAATCAGTAAAAACACAAAAAACAACAACATAACGAAACCCATGATTGGAGTCGTACCCCAACCTGGGGAAACTTTACCGTACTCAGAGTTAAGAGGTCTTAAAAGCTCACCTAATCTTGTTCTTAGTGCCATTGTATACTTAGTAGCGAAATTTTTTGTTTTTACAGTACTATACTAATAGTATTATAAAAAATAACGGATTTCAATGTTAGATGTATTATGGAAACTGCAACAGTTCTTATTATTTTTATAGCTAGTTTGCTTCTGGGTGTAACTGGGTATTCAATGTATACAGCGTTTGGGCCAGGTTCAAAAGATCTGCGGGATCCATTCGAAGATCACGGTGCGATTCGTTCTCAATTAAATTGGGTTTTCCAAATAACTTGAGATGAAATAGTTTTCTCTTTTCATAACTATAACTTAATGTAGGTGAGAATATAGTTCAAGTCCTACTATTTAAGGGAGAAATTAGTGCGAAAGTGCCCACATAGAGTTTTTCTATGAAAGCTGGGAACACAGCTCAATCAGAGTAGTTATTTAACTACACACTGGAGCGTCGTAAGTTAATATGTTATTTCTGTAAAAATATCTAATTCGAAATTACGAATTTTTATTTCTAAATATTCGTATTTAAACTCATATTTTCTTGCGTTACTGTCGTGATGGTAAATGCCTCCCTAAGAAATGAGTAGGTATATTGGAATTTAGCTACGTTAACAGACCAATTAAGTTATGGAACGAATAAAAATAGTAGAAGCTATTGCAACTATTAGGTAGGATGAGGGGTAATTCCCTACAGGTTGGTATCATAAATTTTATGACATTAAAGTATGGAACAAGACAATATTAGTATTTCCTGGAAGGATTTACCTTGGAAGAAATTCGCACGGAAAACTTTCCGCTTACAGTGTAAAATTTATGCAGCAAAGCAAAATAATGACAACAAGGAGATAAAAAGATTTCAAAAACTTTTATTACAGAGCAATTCGTTACATTATTTAGCAGTTAGGAAAGTTATTAGTTTGTCTAAATTTTCTTCAACTTTCTCAGAAGAAGAAAAAATAAAAATTGTGAATCGCTTAGCAAACATTCTTCTTCTCCGAAAAGATTTAAATTTTAGATCTAGTAAGAGATTTTATTCTGGTAGAGTTAAGACCGCTATTTCTTTAGTTCTTGATAAAGCTCTTCAGTATGCATGGAAATTTGTGTTGGAGCCTATTTATGATGTATCTTTAAAGCTCTACGATAATAATTTTGGTCATGACAAGGTAAAGGTCCAGAAGTTATTCAAAATGTCTAATAAAAAAATTTTAAAGTTTACTTTAGATACTTCTTTGAAATCAGTAACATTTCATAAGTTGAAAACCCTAGTAAGATTACCCTTAAATCAGATTTTGGTTTTATATCGATTTCTAACTACTAGTCAAAAATTTTTTGAATATAGTCTCTGTAGAAGTTCTACTCGATTCTTTGATATTAGAATTTTTTTAGTGCGCATTCTTCTTAGTACCGTCCAGAATTTTGATAATAAATATACTTTTTTGACTTCACCTAATATGGGATGTAATTCTCCGGTTGAGGGTATTTATGCTTTTGATCGAGGTGCACATGAAACCGAAGGTATTTTATATCTTAAAAATTTTTTATCTCGGAGAGGCTTAAGTTTGAATTTAAAAGAAACTTCAGTTGTTTCATTACGGAATGGTTTTGAATTTTCTGGGTTTTATTTTAGATTAAAAATTAATAAAAATCTTAGTATAAAATTGTCTACCTATGAGTGGATAAAATTTAAGACTCTGTTGAGGAGGATTTTAAAAAAAATCCCCCTTAAGATAAATTTGAAACTTGTATGGCTAAGAAATGTTATTTTAAGTTGGCTTCAAACAAATAAGATTTGCAATCGATCAGATTTAAGATTTAAAATTTACCTTTTAAGAGAGCAGTTGAATAAGTATCTGCGTACCTTGAACTCTTTCTCTAAAGAAATGAGGCATTCCTGTGTAAAGTTTTTATTTTATTGAATTTAAGTTGATTTGCTTTTGATAACGTTGCTTACGGCATTAGTTATCTTTATTAGAGAATCTGCTTTTAAATTTAAAGTAGAAAGAAAGCGGAAGCAAGATCTAATAAGTATGGGCTTTCTAGTACCCGGCCAATCAAGGAGCCGTATGAGGTGAAAGTCTCACGTACGGTTTTGAAGAAGAGGTATCTATCATAATTACAGAATACCGACTTTAACAAGATTAATAACAGATAAAAATTTAATAACCATAAGAATTGGATTATAAATTATCCAATTCTTATGGTTAGTTTAGGCAAATGTATTTATTTTTTTGCGATTCTAGGTGGATCTCTGAAGAAGACTGAAAAGAAGATTACTCCTAAAGTTCCCGCAAGTAAAAAAACGTATACTAATGTTTCCATATAAGTAATATTTCTTTATGTTTTAGTTGATAAAATGATTGAAGTAACTATTAACTATACTGCGCCTTGTTTTTTCGTACTTCTATCCCCAAGTTTTTGGAATGCCCCGAATTCAACTTGTTCAGTGATTTCTGCACCGATACCACTAAATACATCTCTGAATAGAGTTCTAGATCCATGCCATAGGTGACCTAAGAAGAATAATAGTGCGAAGTTTGCATGACCGAATGTATACCATCCTCTAGGGCTACTTCTGAATACTCCATCAGATTCTAGAGTAGTTCGATCGAACTCGAGTACTTCACCTAGTTGCGCTTTTCTCGCATATTTTTTTACTGTTGGAGCGTCTGTATACACCTGTCCATTTAGTTTGCCACCGTAGAAACTTACAGTCACACCTACTTGTTCTATGCTATATTTAGATTCAGCTCTTCTAAATGGTATGTCGGCACGGATAATACCATCTTTGTCTACAAGAATAACTGGGAAAGTTTCAAAGAAAGCAGGCATTCTTCTCACTGTTAGTTCTCTTCCTTCTTTATCTTGGAAAATTGGGTGACCTAACCAAGCTTCAGCAATACCATCTCCTTTATTCATAGGGCCTGCACGGAACAAGCCTCCTTTTGCTGGGTTATTACCCACGTAATCATAGAACGCTAGTTTATCAGGGATTCGTGACCACGCTTCACTTAGAGATAATCCTTCGTTAAGTGAGTTTTCAACACGTCTCTCAATTTCTTGTTGGAAATATCCGCTATCCCATTGATATCTAGTTGGACCAAATAGTTCAATTGGTGTTGTTGCACTTCCGTACCACATTGTTCCAGTTACAACAAACGCAGACCAGAAAACCGCAGCAATACTGCTGGATAAAACGGTTTCAATATTACCCATTCGAAGAGCTCTATAAAGTCTTTGAGGAGGTCTAACAGCAATATGGAATATACCAGCTAAGAATCCAAGTATACCTGCAGCAATATGATGAGATGCTACTCCACTTGGGTTAAAAGGGTTAAAACCTTCTGGACCCCATGCAGGGGCAACTGGTTGTACTTTTCCTGTAATTCCGTATGCATCGGAGACCCAGATACCTGGACCCCAAGCTCCAGTTACGTGGAAAGCTCCAAATCCGAAGCATAGTACTCCAGATAGTAGCAAATGAATCCCGAAAATTTTAGGCAAGTCCAAAGCTGGGTTTCCAGTGCGTGGGTCTCTAAATAGTTCTAGATCCCAATATACCCAGTGCCATATAGCAGCAAGGAATAATAGTCCAGATAAGCCTATGTGAGCTAATGCAACACCTTCAAAGCTCCAGAATCCTGGATTACCTATACTTTCGCCAGTTATACTCCACCCGCCCCATGAGTCTGTAACACCAATACGAGACATAAAAGGCATTACAAACATACCTTGTCTCCACATTGGATTTAGCACTGGGTCAGATGGGTCAAATACAGCTAACTCATATAATGCCATAGATCCAGCCCATCCTGCTACAAGAGCAGTGTGCATTAGGTGCACAGCGATTAATCTCCCTGGGTCATTTAAAACGACTGTGTGTACTCGATACCAAGGTAAACCCATTGAATACATTCCTCCTATAAGGTTTGTCAGATAACTTTCTTACGTAATTTGGTAATTTTTAATTCACCTAATTAAAGATTATATATTGAAAGTAGCTTATTGGTATAATTATTTTGATAAGTAATTTTTTCCAATATTGATTTTATTAGAGCGGTATAGTATATTAATTCAGATTGTATTTTTTATACTTTCACTCTGAAGATATCTTAGTAGGTTTAAACAAGTAGCAATAAAAAAATTTACATAACCGCACTCGAATTGCGCACATGAATGGTTTAGTTCGATTTTTTATATGTAATTAATATTATGTTACATTTTAAGGGGTAATTAAGAATGGCAACTTATAAAGTTAAATTAACAGGCTCTGGGGTAGATGCGACAATTAATTGTCCAGATGATCAGTACATTCTTGATGCAGCTGAAGAGCAAGGTATAGATTTACCTTATTCTTGTCGTGCGGGTGCTTGTTCTACTTGTGCTGGGAAAGTGGTTTCTGGAACTGTAGACCAGTCAGACCAATCATTCTTGGATGATAGTCAAATCGCTGCAGGATTTGTGTTGACTTGTGTAGCTTACCCAACTTCTAATGCGGCTATTTTAACTCACCAAGAAGAGTCTTTATACTAAAAAAAACCCTACTATAAATCTTAAGATTTATAGTAGGGTTTTTTTTATAGTTTTACCTCTATGTGAACTCCTGATGGAAGATCTAATTTCATTAAGGAATCGATTGTTTTCGAAGATGGTTCATACACATCTATAATACGTTTGTGTATTCGAATCTCAAAGTGTTCTCGAGAGTCTTTATTCACGTGTGGTGACCTAAGTACGCAATAGATTTTTCTTTTTGTGGGAAAAGGTATAGGTCCTAGAGTTAAAGAGTCAGTTCTAGAGGCTGTATCAATTATTTTCTCACATGAGGAAGTTAATAAAGAGCTTTCGTAACTTTTTAGTTTAATTCGAATTTTTTGTTTTTGCATGGATATGGCATTCATATAAAATATGCGATTTTTTATTCAATAATTTTTGAAACCACGCCAGCTCCTACAGTTCTTCCACCTTCTCGAATGGCAAATCGCATTCCTTTTTCAATCGCAATAGGGTGAATTAATTGGGCTGTCATTTTTATGCGGTCACCTGGCATAACCATTTCGGCTGCTGCGCCATCGTCGCTAGTGAATTGAGTAATTGTTCCAGTAACATCGGTAGTACGAACGTAAAATTGGGGTCTATATCCTGTAAAGAATGGGGTATGGCGTCCTCCTTCTTCTTTAGTTAGAACATATACTTCACCTTCAAATTTTGTGTGTGGAGTTATAGAGCCTGGTTTTGAGAGTACCATTCCTCGTTCGATATCTACTTTCTGAATACCACGTAGAAGTATACCAACGTTGTCACCTGCCATAGCTTCTTCTAAGCTTTTTTGGAACATTTCTAATCCTGTTATTGTAGTGTTTCTTGTTTCTCGAAGCCCTACGATTTCGATTGTATCTCCCACTTTCACTTGTCCTCTTTCAACTCGACCAGTAGCCACCGTGCCTCTTCCTGTTATAGAGAATACATCTTCCACGGCCATTAAGAAACTTTTATCTATTTCTCGTTCAGGTGTAGGTATATATGTGTCGACTTTATCCATTAAATTGTAGATAGTATCTACCCATTTATCTTGACCACGAGTTATTTTTGGATTGTTTGTTAATGCTTCTAAGGCTAAAAGAGCAGATCCAGATACAAATGGAATTTCATCCCCTGGAAAATCATATTTGGATAATAGTTCTTGTACTTCGAGTTGAACAAGTTCTAGTAATTCTGCATCATCTACCATGTCAGCTTTGTTTAAGAATACTACAATGTGTGGTACTCCAACTTGTTTTGCAAGTAGTATGTGCTCACGAGTTTGAGGCATTGGACCATCTGCAGCGGAGCATACTAGTATTGCTCCATCCATTTGAGCTGCCCCAGTGATCATGTTTTTTACATAGTCTGCGTGGCCTGGACAATCTACATGAGCATAGTGTCGTTTTTCCGTCTCGTATTCTATGTGAGCTGTGTTAATTGTTATACCTCTAGCTCTTTCTTCTGGAGCAGAGTCAATTTCGTCGAATTTTTTTGTGATTCCTGTGTAACTTGCTAGAGTAGCAGAGATTGCTGCTGTTAAAGTTGTTTTTCCATGGTCAACGTGACCAATTGTACCAATGTTTACGTGTGGTTTTGATCGTTCAAATTTAGCTCTTGCCATATAAGGTTTTTAGTATGAAATTTTTAATTTTTGTTATACAGTCTCTTTGCTTTTGCAGTTTTTATAGAATTTTAAAATCTGTAGTGTGCAAAAGCTTTGTTTGCTTCTGCCATTCTGTGTGTTTCTTCTCTTTTTCTTATAGAGTTTCCTGTTTCATTTGCTGAGTCCATTAATTCATTTGCTAATTTAATTGCCATAGTTTTTCCAGATCGTTCACGAGAAAATTTTGTAATCCATCTTAAAGCTAAGTTTGTTCCTCTAAATGCCCTAACTTCCATAGGAACCTGGTAAGTTGATCCTCCAATTCGTTTTGCTTTCACTTCTACGAGAGGTGTTACTTTTCGGATTGCAGTTTCAAGTACAACTAACGGCTCTTCACCTGTTTTTTCTTTTATGAGGTCTAGAGCTTGGTAAATTATTCGTTGAGCTAAATGTTTTTTTCCTTCTTGTAAAATTCTTACAGTTAGCATACTAACAAGTCTGCTATTGTAAACAGGGTCAGGTAGTGCTAATCTTTTTTTTGCTGTAGTACGTCTAGACATGGTATATGGGTATAGTTTTTATGTTTAATTTGTTATATTATTTTGGTTTTTTTGCTCCATACTTAGATCTGCTTTGTTTACGGTCTTTAACTCCCGAAGCATCTAAGGTACCTCGAATAATATGGTATCGTACACCTGGTAGGTCTTTTACTCTCCCTCCGCGTATTAACACAACAGAATGCTCTTGTATATTATGTCCGATACCTGGTATATACGCTGTAACTTCAAACCCAGAAGTAAGTCTAACTCTAGCTACTTTTCTTAGTGCAGAGTTTGGCTTTTTAGGAGTTGTTGTATAAACTCGAGTACATACTCCTCTCCTTTGAGGGCAGCTTTTTAAGGCTGGAGATTTGGTTTTTTTCTTAATTTGTTCTCTTTCAAATCGTACGAGCTGTTGAATTGTTGGCATATTTTATTTAGTTAATAGTATTGTTAGGAGCTTGATGCTGAGATTTTATATTTCCGTAAGAATCTTTCTACTCGACCTTCTGTATCTAAAAGTCGTTGAGAACCTGTATAGAATGGATGATTTCCTGACCAAATATCTACATTTAATTCTGGTTTTGTAGAGCCTACAGTCATGATTAGTTGTCCATCACAATAAACTTTGCTATCTGTATACCATTTAGGGTGAATATCTTTTTTAGGCATTAGGGTTATATAATATAGTGTTTTATCGTTTAGAGAATTGAGGAGCTTTTCTTGCTTTTCTAAGGCCGTATTTCTTCCGTTCTTTACTTCTAGAATCTCTTGTTAAGTAACCTTCAAATTTCAAAGCGATTCTATTCTCTATATTTATTTTACATAAAGCTCTGGCTAGGCCAAGTCTAATTGCTTCAGTTTGGCCTGTTAAACCGCCTCCTTCAGCATTTACGTCTAGGTCATATTTAGTATCTAAACCTAAGCTACTTAATGGGGACTTGGATACTTGCAAGTAATTGGGGCTAAATTGTAAATAAGTTTCTCCATTTATTCCGTTTATGGTTAATTTTCCGGAGCCAGGTAATAACCTAACTCGTGCTATAGAGTTTTTTCTATGCCCAGTACCAGTATATATAACTTGATTCATAAGGTTTAATTTAGTTGTATTTGTTTTGGGTTTTGCGATTTATGTGGGTGTTCAGAACCTTTATAAACTTTTAATTTTGTAAAAAGTTGGCGCCCCAGAGAACCTTTTGGTAGCATCCCTTTAACTGATTTTTCTATTATTCTAGACGGTATTCGTTTTTTTAATTCTTTAAAGGTTTCAATTGTTAGGCCACCAGGTCGTCCAGAATGTCGGTAATAAAATTTATCATCTTCTTTCTTACCACTTATGACAACTTTTTCTGCATTTATAACGATTACTCCATGATGGATATTTTGACTTGGATCATAAGTTGTTTCGTTTTTTCCCAATAGGACCTTGCTAATTTCCGTAGATAAGCGACCTAATGTCATGGATTCGGCATCAAAAAGAAACCATTTGTAGGTATCTTTTTCTCCTGTATGAAATATAGTTTTATTCATGTTTTGAAAGTAAAATGTTCTTTTTATTTGTAATTATTTGCTTTTCACGTTCTTTTCTTTTGGTAAATTGATACCTAATCGTTTTTGTAGGGCATCAATAACTTCTTCTGCGGATTTTTGTCCAAAGTTTTTTATTTCTAGTAGGTCTTCTTGTGAGTAGTCTAAAAGGTCAGCTACAGAGTGAATTTGTGCTCGTTTTAAACAGTTGTATGCTCTAACTGATAATTGTAACTCTTCTATCAAGATTTGGTTGATTCTGGTTCCCTCTGGTAAAAAACTTTCTTCTTCTGATTTAAAATGAATAGTCTTTAAAGGATTAAAAAGGTTGGTTAGAATAATAGAGCTTTGTCCTATGGCTTCTTGGGGTGAGATGCTACCATTTGTCCATATTTCTAACAATAATTTATCTTTTAAAGAGTGTTGATCGTAACGAATTTCTTCAACCGAGTAGTTTACTTTTTTTACAGGCATAAATATAGCATCGACTTGTAAAAAATCAATAGATGTATCGTCCATTAGTTTTTCTACGAGTTGATATCCTTTGCCGGTTTGTATTCTGAATTCCATTTCCAAAATATTATTGTTGCATATTGTTGCTATATATTGTTTTGGATCAATTACTTCTATTTCGGAAGGTAGTTCAAAATTTGCTGCAGTTACAATTGAAGGTCCTTGAACTCTTAATCTACCTATAGATATTTCTTTACTATAGCTTTTTAAAACTACTTCTTTGAGGTTTAAGAGAATTTCTAAGACATCTTCTCTGACCCCTGATATAGTTGAAAATTCATGATTTATGCCTGCAATTCTTACTGCAACAATGGCTGTTCCCTCCAAGTCAGACAGCAGAACTCTTCGGAGTGCATTTCCAACTGTAATTCCTTGCCCTTGACCCAAGGGTTGGAGTATAAATTTCCCGTATTGATCACGTGCACTATCATTTTTTGACTCGATACATTCTATTTCAAATTGAGCCATAGTCATATTTATAAGGGTGTTAGATACGTCGTTTCTTCGGTGGTCTACAGCCATTGTGAGGAACTGGGGTAATATCTCGTATCAAAGTAATTTCTAGCCCAGCTGCTTGAAGTGCTCGTATAGCAGTTTCTCTACCTGCACCTGGTCCGCATACGAGAACTTCTGCTTTTTTTACTCCTTGGATAATTGCCTCCTTACTGGCCTTTTCTGCTGCGATTTGGGCTGCAAAAGGGGTTCCTTTTTTTGCTCCTTTAAACCCGATAGCACCTGCAGAAGCCCAAGAAATTGTTTCACCCACGACATTAGTTATAGTAATAATTGTGTTATTAAAAGTTGATTGAATATGAGCGACACCATTTGGTGCTGCCTTTTTATTTTTTTTTACAGTCGATTTTTTTGTTTGTATTGCCATTTGTTTTACATGAATATTGAGTTTATGACTTTTTATTATTTAGTAACTTTCTTTTTACCAGCGACTGTTTTTTTACTACCCCGTCGAGTTCTTGCGTTAGTACGAGTTCTTTGGCCGCGTAATGGTAAACCAGATCGGTGTCTACGACCACGAGTGCAATTAATTTCCATTAATCTTTTTATGTTTATAGACTCTATTCGTCGGGCTGCACCTTCTACTTGATACTCTTTATCGATTATTTCCCTTATAGTACTTATATCCTGATCGGTTAGATCTTTACATCGTATATCACCACTTACTTGAGCTTTTGTTAATATACTTTGTGAACTAGATAACCCTATGCCATAAATATAGGTTAATCCAATTTCAATTCGTTTATTTCTGGGAAGGTCTACACCAGCGATACGTGCCACTTGTTTTCTCCTGTTAGTATGTAATTTTTATTTGCGTTTCATTTTCGCCCCACCTTGGCGAACTTTTAAGCGCGGATCTGTTTTACTTATGACATAAAGACGTCCTCGTCTTCGAACCACTTGACAGTCTTTACTTCTATTTTTAAGGCTACCTATTGAGCTAACTACTTTCATTTCTATTCGGATTAGATTTTAGTTAAGATACATATAATTAATTTAAGGCCAGTGAATTTTAAAGAGACTTTATGCAGGAAAGCTTAGTATAAAGAAGTTTTACTTCATTATATTCTCATAATTTTTTGATATTAGATAGGTTTGGACTTGTTTAGATGTATCTATAGCAACTCCTACTAGTATTAGTAATGAGGTTGCACCTAAACCTTTAAATGTAGATATATTTGTTAAGTTTTCAATGATACTTGGAATTACGGCAATAAATGCTAGAAATAAAGCTCCTAAAAATGTTAGTCTATTCAACGTTTTTTGTAAATAATCACTCGTAGCTTTGCCAGGTCTTATACCCGGTATACTAGATTCCATTTTTTTTAAGTTTTTTGCTACGTCGATTGGATTTATAACTAGAGAAGCGTAAAAGTAACTAAAAAATAGTATCAAGAAAAAATAAAATAATAAATAAACACTTTTATTTCCTCCATTTGGTGATAATAAACTTACAATATTTAAAATTATGGTATTGCTTGTTATTTGGCTTATATAGGTTGGCAATACTAAAAATGCAGATGCGAATATTATAGGCATAACTCCACCTTGGTTTAGTTTCAATGGTAGATAACTAGTTTTACTTTGGCTTTGTCCTTTTCCTAATTGTCTAGCTGACACAATGGGTATTCGTCGAATTCCTTCTTGTACAAAAATTATTCCTACTATCATAGTCAGAAAGATAAATGCTAGTACACTAAGCTCAGAGGTACTAGTTATTGTAGTTGATGGTAGAGATGTTTGTTGTATTAGTTTAGGTAGTCCTGAGATTATATTTACGAAGATGAGTATTGATGCTCCATTACCTATTCCTTTCTCAGTTATTTGTTCTGAAATCCACATGACAAGCATAGATCCTGTTGTTAGTGCAAGTGTCATTTCAATAATAAATTCGGTATTCCAATCGAAGACATAAGGTCTAACCCAGAGTGAGACGCCTATACTTTGTATAATTGCCCATCCAAGGGCGATATATCTGGTTAATTGTGATATTCGTTGTCTGCCAGATTCTCCTTCTTCTTTCTGTAGTTTTTCTAAGCTGGGAATTGAAGTTGTACCTAATTGAATAAGAATGGATGCATTTATATATGGCACTATTCCAAGTGCAAATACTCCTATAGATGCAAATCCTCCCCCAGAGAATATATTAAGAAAACTAACGATTGGATTATTTGAAATGCTTTGGTAAAAGGCATCGTGGTCTATACCAGGTACGGGGATAAAAGTTCCGAACCGGGAGAGTATTAAGAGGCCGAGAGTAACTAGGGCTCGAGTTCTTATTCCTTGATTGTTTTTATTTCGCTTTATTTGTTGCATCAGATTGGAATTAGATCAGTATGGATTTTTTAGATTTAAACAAAAAATTAATTTATTTTTGTTTAAACCTAAATTTTTGTTAGGTTAAATTTCTGTTTTCAGAAACTTGATTAAATGTTTTTAAGTTTGATAACGCATTTGTTGCGGCTCTAGCATTATTTAAAGGATTACTGGAGCCTAGTTGTTTGGCAAGGATGTTTTTTATGCCCACTAACTCTAAGATTGTACGTACGGATCCACCTGCAATTACTCCTGAACCGGGTGCTGAAGGACGTATAATTACTTTGGCAGCCCCCGATCTACCTGTTATAATATGAGGAATAGAGTTATTTTTTGTTATGGGAACGGATATTAGGTGTTTTTTGCCATCTGTAACTGCTTTTTTTACTGCCCCTATAACATCACTTGCTTTTCCGACTCCAACTCCAACTTGTCCTTTTTCGTTTCCAACGATAAGTATGGCTCTAAAGCTTAGTTTTTTCCCTCCTTTTACTACTTTTGTGACTCTTCTTACTTGTACAATTCTTTCTTGCCAATCTGTTTCCTTTTCTTTTAATTTGTTTGTTTTTTTACGACTAGACATGGTTAAGTATTGGGTTTAAAATTTAAGTCCTTCTTCACGAGCTGCTTCAGCTAAAGCTTTAATGCGGCCATGGTAGATTCTTCCGCCTCTATCGAATACGACAGTTTGTATGTTAGCTTGTAAGGATTTTTTTGCTAAGGCTTGCCCAACAGCTGCTGAGGCTTCGCAGGTAGAACTAGATTTAATTTCTGAAGCTATAGATTTATCTAGTGTAGAGCTAGCTAAAATTGTTTTACCTAGTACGTCATCTATTAATTGGGCATAAATGTGACTATTTGAACGGAATACACATAGTCTAGGTGTTTCTGCTGTACCTTTTACTTTTTGTCTTATTCTACGTTTAACTTTATCAAGAGATTTTTGTGACATATTATTATATTCTAAGTTACTTTTTACCAGCTTTACCTACTTTTTTACGAACGTATTCTCCTTGGTATCTGATTCCTTTTCCTTTGTATGGTTCTGGGGGTCTAACGATTCGTATGTTAGCTGCAATTTGGCCAACTAATTCTTTGTCAGCTCCTGCAACAGTAATGTTAGTATTCCCATCTACTGACAGTTTAATCCCGTCTGGGGAGGCAATTTTAACTTGATGACTGTAGCCTACGTTTAAGATTAGGTTTTTACCATCGATTTGGGATCGATAACCTACACCTTGTAATTCTAATTTTTTTTGAAATCCCTCTGTTACTCCTTTAATCATATTATCAATGAGACTTCTATACGTACCGTATAGTTGTTGGGATAAATTAGAGTCATTTTCTGGGACTACTTTTATTAGTCTATCGTCTTGAATTATCTTAATTGAACTTGGCACGGACTTACATAATTCACCTTTCGGTCCTTTTATTGTAATGCTATCTTTATCTATTACAATGCTTACTTTATCTGGCACTTTTATTGGGAGTTTACCTATTCGAGACATAATTTACCTATGATTTTATTTACCACACATAACATAGAACTTCTCCACCTAATCCTTGGTGACGAGCTTTATTATCTGTCATTACACCTTGGGATGTGGAAATCACTGCTATACCTAAGCCACCTAGGACTCTAGGAAGTTCTTTTCTGTTAGCATATACCCTTAAACCTGGTTTACTTACCCGTTTTAATGCTGTTATTATGGGTTGACGCTGTTTTCCTTTGTATTTTAGTGATAATAGTAACTGAGTGTTAAAACTTTCTCCTAATTCTTCGATTCCTTGAATAAATCCTTCTTCAAGCAGGATATTTGCGATGTTACGAGTCATTCTAGTCGCAGGTACCTCTACTATTTGATGCTTAGCTAGATTTGCGTTACGCAAACGTGTAAGCATATCCGATATTGTATCGTTAACCACAAAACCTCCTTATCTTGTTAATATTATTGTTTAATTATCATTAAAAGGCATACCTAGAGCTTTTAGTAATGCTACTCCTTCCTGTTGTGTTTTAGCTGTTGTTGTTATAGCTATATCCATTCCTCTGATTTGGTCTACTTTATCATATTCTATTTCTGGGAAGATCAGTTGTTCTTTAATCCCTAAGTTATAATTTCCTCGTCCATCAAAGGATTTTACGCTGATACCTTTGAAGTCTCGAATTCTAGGTAAAGATAGGTGTATAAGTCTTTCTAGGAATGCATACATGAGTTGTTTTCTTAGAGTAACCGCAATTCCCACAGGCATTCCATCTCGGATTTTAAATCCCGCAATTGATTTTCGAGCTTTTGTGACAACTGGTTGTTGCCCACTTATAGAGGCAAGCTCTTGAATGCTAGTATCTAAAGCTTTATTGTTTTTTGATGCATCCCCCAGACCACGATTAATTGTTATTTTAGTAATTTTTGGAATTTCATGTAGATTTTTATACTTAAATTGATCACGCAGGGCTGGGATAACTTTTTCTTTATAATAGATTCGTAAAGTTTGACTCATAAAATATTAGTTTAAAGTAATTTTTTTAACACACGTATTTTTGCACCAGTTGGGTCTATTTGGATACTAATTCTACTAGCTACTTTTTTCTCAAGGCTATACAGCATTACATTTGATCTATCTATTGGAGCTTCAAATTGTGATATACGTCCTACTTCACCTTCTTTTTTAGGTTTTATGTGTTTTTTCTTAATATTTACGTCTTTTACAATCACTTGGTGACTGTTTCGTAAAATTTCTGTAACTTCTCCAATTTTGCCTTTATCTTTTCCAGAGATAACTTTGATGGTATCTCCTTTTTTTATGTGAAAGTTAATTTTTTTAGTCATTTATAAAACCTCCGGTGCTAAAGATACGATTTTACTAAAGTCTTTATCCCGTAGTTCTTTAGCTATGGGACCAAAAACTCTTGTACCTCGTGGGTTGTTTTCTTTATTTATAATGACTGCTGCATTATCGTCGAATCGTATACACATTCCGTCGGGTCTTCGAATTGTTTTTTTTGTTCTCATTACAACAGCTCGTACAACATCAGAGCGTTTAACTGGCATATTAGGAGACGCGTCTTTAACGACACCTATAATTACATCTCCTATACTTGCGTATCTTCTATTGCTACCAAGTACTTTAATGCACATTATTTTTTTTGCTCCACTGTTATCTGCCACATTTAAATAAGTTTGAGTTTGTATCATGATTTCTATTCTCCAATGGTAGAAATGTTAATTCTGGATGATTTTTGTTTTATTGATTTTAAGTTCCAGCGTTTTGTTTTACTTAATGGTCGAGTTTCAATAATTGTAACAACGTCGCCAGTTTGGCATTCATTATTCTCGTCGTGTACTTTGTATTTTTTTGTTTTGGCTATTACTTTTCCATATTTTTTATGAGTGACCCTATTTTCTATGGATACAACTATAGTTTTTTCCATTTTATCACTCACGACGACTCCACTTCGTTCTTTTATAGGCATAATTAAGGTTCTGGTTTTAGTTTATTTTATAGTTTGCTTTCTTTCGGATTCGATTGTTAATAGCTGTGCTACTTTGCGTTTATGGTGTTTGAATAGATGGGGTTTAAAAGATTGTCGAGTTGCTTTTTTTAAACGTAAGTCAAAAAGTTCTTTTTTCGTAGACAAGATTTCTACGGATACGTTTTCTAACTCAAATTTTTTTAGATCTCCAAATGATGAAAAGGCCATTTAAATTTTACTCCTTAGATACGAATTTAGTTTTTATTGGCAGTTTGTAAGAAGCATTTTTTAATGCTTGGTAAGCTAATGCTTGTGGAATACCATTCATTTCAAATAATACATGCCCAGGTTTTATAACGGCTACCCAGTAATCAGGAGCTCCTTTACCAGATCCCATACGAGTTTCGGGTGGTTTTGAAGATATAGATTTATCTGGAAAGACCCGGATCCATAATTTTCCAGTTCGTTTTACATACCGTGTAATTGTTCGTCGTGTAGCTTCTATTTGACGAGAGGTTAGCCATACTGGTTCTAATGCTTGTAGACCATATTCTCCGAATATAATAGTGTTTCCTTTACTTGCAATACCACTCCGTCTACCGCGATGTGGCTTACGAAATTTTGTTCTCTTAGGACTAAGCATTTTATTTTAATGGTTTAAGGTTATTACTAGTTTCTGTTTTTATTGGTTTGCGGAAATTGCTCTAAATTTAGGTGTTAATTCTCCATTGAAAACCCATACTTTTACACCTAAAACTCCGTAAGTTGTTTGAGCTCGCTTTGTGGCATAATCTATATCTGCGCGTAGAGTCTGTAGAGGTACTCTCCCTTCACGAACCCATTCACTACGAGCGATTTCGGCCCCGTTTAATCTACCTGATACTTGTACTTTAATTCCTTGAATGTTTACCCTTTGTGCTTTTTGTATAGCTTGGCGTGTGGCTCTACGAAAGGCAACACGTTTTTCTAGTTGTTGAGCTATAAATTCTGCTATTAAGGATGCATCTGAGTCAGGTTTTGATAGTTCACTAACATTAATACGTATTTGTTTTTGTGAGTGTAAAAGATGCTGTAACTCTTCTTTTAGTTTTTCTATACCCGCACCAGATCGTCCTACGATAGTCCCGGGACGTGATGTGTGAATATCAAGTTCAATTTGATCTGGTTTTCTATTAATTTCAATTTTAGATATCCCGGATGCTGATAAGTTGGATTCTATGTAATTTCGAATTTTATAATCTTCTTCTAATGTGGAAGGATAAAGTTCTTTGCTCTCGAACCAAGATGATCTATGTTTTTGAGTAATACCTAGTCGAAAACCTAAAGGATGTGTCTTTTGTCCCATTATAGTAACTCCTCTTTATAATTTATTATATTTTTGATAGACTCAAACGAATATGACAAGTTGGTTTTTGTATTTTGTATCCTCTACCTTGAGCTCTTGGTCTAAAACGTTTAAGTATTGGGCCAGGGTCAGCACAAGCTTCCGTTATCGCTAAGTCTGTTTTTTTTAGGCCCTCATTATTCTCTGCGTTTGCGCCAGCAGATTGTAGAACTTGAAGTATAGGTTTACAAGCTATATATGGCATAAACTCAAGAATCATTAAAGCTTCTTTATAAGATCGTCCTCGGATTTGATTAAGGACTCTACGAACTTTATTAGGTGCCATTCTAATGTATTTAGCAATTGCTTTTGCCATATTCTTATTTACTCCTTAAATATATCGAGATTTATCGTTTTGCCTTTTTATCACTTTTTACATGCGATCTAAAGTTTCGTGTGGGGGAAAATTCTCCTAGTTTATGCCCTACCATTTGATCGTTTATATATACAGGTACATGTTGTTTTCCATTGTAGACAGCGATTGTGTGCCCAACCATAGAGGGTAATATAGTAGAGGATCTTGACCAAGTTTTTATAATATCTTTTTTTCCACTAGAGTTTAGTGTTTCTATTTTTTTTGATAGGTTTGAACTGATGAAAGGCCCTTTGGATAATGAACGGCTCATGTGTATTACCTTGAAAGTGTAGGTTTGTAGAGTTAAATTAAATATTCTGTGTTGTTAGATTTATTTTCTTCCGCGAATTATATAAAAATCGCTGTATTTGTTTTTTGAACGTGTTTTTACTCCTAATGCAGGTTTACCCCATGGTGTTACGGGACGTGCTCTACCGATTGGCGAGCGGCCTTCTCCTCCTCCGTGAGGGTGATCACATGGGTTCATAACGACGCCTCGGACTGTGGGTCTAATTCCTAACCAACGGCTTCGTCCTGCTTTTCCAGATGTGATGTTGTTATAATCTATATTTCCTACTTGACCTATAGTTGCATAGCATTCTTTGCGAATCATTCTAACTTCACTTGATGGAAGTTTTAAAGTTACAAAACTACCATCTTTTGCAACAATTTGTGCAGATGAGCCAGCGGATCTTACTATTTGACCACCTCGACCGGGTATTAACTCAATGTTATGAACGTCAGTTCCTAAAGGGATTGATTTAAGTGGAAGTGCATTTCCTATCTCTAAAGGAACGTTTTCTCCAGAGGATATTTTGGAACCAATTTGTAATGCTTTTGGATGAAGTATATATCTTTTTTCCCCATCAGAGTAATGAGCTAGTGCAATTCGAGCATTTCTATTGGGGTCGTATTCAATAGTAGCAATTTGAGCTTCTACATTATATTTATTTCTCTTAAAGTCTATAATTCGATAGCGTTGTTTATGTCCGCCACCTTTATGACGAGTTGTAATAATACCTCGATTATTTCTGCCTCCTGTAGCGATTTTTTTTGCTAGTAAACTTTTTTCTGGTTTATTAGATGTAATTTCTTCAAAATCGGAGACTGATCTGTTGCGTGTTCCAGCGGTATAGGGTCTATATATGCGTATGGACATAAGATGTTATTTAAAAATAGTTTAGTTAGTTTTCGGAAAATAGATTGATAGAGTTTCCGGGGGCTAATGTAACAATGGTTTTTTTATAACCTGGTTTATTACCGATAAATCTACCTATTTTTCTTTGTTTAGTAGGAGGATTAGATGTATTAACTGCGGTAACTTTCACCTTGAAAAGGTATTCTATTGCTTTTTTAATTTCAATTTTATTTGACTTTAAATCTGTGGCAAAAGTGTATTGGTTTAGCTCGAGTAATTTAGTTGCTTTATCAGTAATAATAGGATATTTAATTAAATCGATTAAATTTCGTAAGTCCATGAGTAGTATTAGTTAAGATTACTTGTAAATTTTATTAGAGCTGATTCAGTCACTATTATGTTTTTTGCTAATAGTATGTCCCTAAGATTTAATGTATTTGAATATAAAAGCTGAGTATTAGGAATATTTCGCAAGGACAGACTTAAGTTATTGTTTGGTTCGTCTACTATAATTAGAACTTTTTTAGTAGGCTCTATTTGTATAAGTTTATTTAAATTTATCAGGCAGTCTTTAGTTTTGATCTTACTGGCATGATTAAATGAATCCTCTACTACAACTGTTTTGCTTTTGCTGTTGTATATGGCTGTTTGTAAAGCTAACTGGCGTTCCTTTATATTTATTTTTTTCTCGTATGCTCTAGGTTTTGGGCCAAATGTGACACCTCCTCCATTCCATAGAGGTGAGTTACTTGATCCAGATCGGGCTTGACCTGTTCCTTTTTGTTTCCAAGGTTTTCTACCCCCACCTCTTACTTCGCTTCTTGTTTTACAAGAAGCTGTGCCTTGTCTTTTCTGCGCATCTTGAAGAGTTAGAATTCTGTGAATTAAATATTTTGGTCTAGAATCACTTATTCTAAGTGCAATTGATACTGATTGATTAGGTTTAATGGAGCCGTTTAAGTCTCGAACTTCGTATGTAATTTGTTTAATTAGTGTCATTATGAATTTCTCTTGTTTTAAGTAGTTTAAATACTATTACATAATAGTTTTTTGTATGCTTAGAAGATTTCCAACTTTACCTGGGACTGCACCTTTTACGACTAATAAATTATTTTCGGGATTAATTAACACAACTTGTAAATTTTTTATAGTTGTTTTCTTTCCACCAAGTCTTCCAGCCATACGTTTACCTGGATAGACTCTACCTGGTGTTGTCCCCATACCGATGGATCCTGGTTCTCGATGATTTTTTGAGCCGTGTGTCATTGGGCCACGAGTAAAGTGATGTCGTTTTACTGTACCAGCAAAGCCTTTTCCAATAGTTTTACCTGTGATAGCAACTTTATCGCCTGTGTTAAATGTTTCTACAGAGAGAGTTGTACCAAGGTTTAGGTTGTCAAGAGAGTTAGTTTTATATTCTTTTAAGTATCTTAATGGAGGGCTATTTGTTTTTTTTAAGTGACCTAATTTGGCTTTATTAAGTAGTTTTGGTCGTATTTCTGAGTATCCAATTTGTACAGCTTGATAACCGTCTGTTGTGGTTGTCTTTATCTGTGTGATTACACAAGGGCCAGCTTTAATAATTGTAACAGGAATTGCTGCTCCAGACTCGTCAAATATTTGTGTCATTCCTAGTTTTGTACCTAAAATACCTATATTCATAAATTAGTATTAGAGTGAAAAGTTTCTACAAGTAGCGGGACTAGTTAGTGTTTTTCTAGTTATAAAATAAAATACCATAATATATTTGACTTTTAATTCTTTCACTATAATTTGTGAACTAAATTTTGGAGGGTTCGGATAAGGGGACTTGTAAGGGTTACTTTGGCATGTGATTATTAGTAGGATAGAAATTTTAGTTTTAACTTATCTACTAAATTTTTAATACACTACTAAAAATATGGGAAAAGTTGTCGGAATAGATCTTGGTACAACGAATTCAGTTGTTGCTGTAATGGAGGGTGGTAAGCCAACGGTTATACCTAATGCAGAGGGATTTAGAACTACTCCTTCTGTCATAGCATATACAAAGAATGGGGATCGATTAGTAGGACAAATTGCTAAACGTCAGGCGGTTATTAATCCTGACAATACGTTTTATTCTGTGAAAAGATTTATTGGAAGAAAATCTGACGAAGTCTCTGAAGAGTTAAAACAAGTTTCATATATAGTAAAAACCGATGGCCAAGGAAATATAAAATTAGAGTGCCCAGCTTTAAAAAGAGATTTTGCTGCAGAAGAGATGTCTGCGGAAGTACTAAGAAAGTTAGTGGATGATGCTAGCAAATATTTGGGAGAGCAAGTTAAACAAGCTGTAATAACTGTTCCAGCATATTTCAATGACTCGCAGAGACAGGCTACTAAAGACTCTGGAAAAATTGCAGGTTTAGAAGTCTTGAGGATCATTAATGAACCCACTGCAGCTTCTTTGGCTTATGGGTTAGATAAGAAAAATAATGAAACTATTTTAGTGTTTGACTTGGGAGGTGGTACGTTTGATGTTTCCGTATTAGAAGTAGGTGATGGAGTCTTTGAAGTTTTGTCGACAGCAGGTGATACTCACTTAGGTGGAGATGATTTTGATGATAAAGTTGTTAAATGGTTGCTATCAGAGTTTAAGTTAGAAAGTGGAATAGATTTAAAAACAGATCGACAAGCTTTACAGAGACTGACAGAAGCTTCCGAGAAAGCTAAGGTAGAATTGTCCAGCCTAACTCAGACAGAAATCAATTTACCTTTTATAACTGCCACGAATACGGGCCCTAAACATTTGGAAAGAGTACTTACGCGGGGTAAGTTTGAGGATTTATGCTCCTCTTTAATAGATAGGGCTAGGACTCCCGTGGAGAATGCATTAAAAGATGCAAAATTAGATTCTAGTAAAATAGATGAAGTTGTATTAGTCGGAGGGTCTACTAGAATTCCTGCTGTTAAAGAGTTAGTGAAAAAACTTTTAGGTAAAGATCCTAACCAAACTGTAAACCCAGATGAGGTTGTTGCAGTGGGGGCTGCAGTGCAAGCCGGAGTATTGGCTGGCGAAGTTAAGGATATTTTACTTTTAGATGTTACTCCTTTATCGTTGGGTGTGGAAACTTTAGGTGGTGTGACGACGAGAATTATTGCACGAAATACTACAATTCCAACAAAAAAATCTGAAGTTTTCTCTACTGCTGTAGATAACCAGCCTAATGTGGAAATTCATGTCTTGCAGGGAGAGAGGGAGTTTGCTCGTGATAATAAGAGTTTAGGAACGTTCCGTTTAGACGGTATCTTACCAGCTCCTAGAGGAGTCCCACAGATTGAGGTTACGTTTGATATAGATGCTAACGGGATTTTATCGGTAACAGCTAAAGATAAGGGTAGTGGAAAAGAGCAATCAATTACTATTACAGGTGCATCAACTCTTCCAAGTGAAGAAGTTGATCGTATGGTTCGAGAATCTGAGCAAAGTGCGGTTACGGATAAAGAAAAACGTGAGAAGGTAGACTTGAAAAATCAGGCAGATTCACTATGTTATCAGTCTGAGAAACAAATCCAGGAAATGAAAGATAAAATTAATACGGAGGATAAAGAAAATTTAAATGGTTTGATAGCAAAATTAAGATCTGCCATTGAAAAAGAGGATTTTGATTCGATGAAAAACATAAGCAAGACTTTGCAAGAGTCTCTCATGGCAGTTGGAAAGAAGTTTTATAGTTCTACTTCAGCTTCCTCTTCGGATGCAAAAGTCTCTTCTGATTCAGTTATAGATGCTGATTTTTCAGAGACTAAATAATATTCGAGATATGAGTAAAAATTTAAGCAGATATAAAGTTTCATTATCTGCTTAAATAATTATCTAACTTCCTATAGCTTCTTTGGCTTCATACATTGTGGCTAGCGTAATTTCGTCTATTTGTTTGTCTCTTGCAAATTTTTCTGTGTTGCGTTTTATTTTTCCTCTAACAAAACCGGGTACTTTGCTAAGTTCGTTTTTTGCTTCTACTGACCATTTTATGGAAGAATTAACGGATAAGGTTTCTGCTAATGCTATAGTTGTGTCGTGACCTCCAAATAATTCTAATAAATGATCTTCCATTCCTAGAGTAAATGAGTTATAGACAAGATCTGCAATTTGGTTTGATCCTTCGTATCCCATAAATGGTTTATAACCGAGTGGGAAGTTTTGTATATGTACAGGAGAAGAGATTACTCCACATGGGATATTTAGTCTTTTTCCTATGTGGCGCTCCATCTGAGTACCAAAGATAGCAGAGGGTTCAGTTTTTGCAATTAAGTCTCCTATTAGAGAATGGTCCTCTGTTATGATAACATTATCACATAGACCTTCTACTTCATTTTTAAACCATTCGGAATCATACTTGCAGTATGTCCCTGCCCATGAAACGTGGATGCCCATTTCTCGACTTAAAATTTTTGTCATGCTTGCAGCGTGTGTAGCATCTCCAAAAACGACAGCTCTCTTTCCAGTTAAGTTTTGACAATCTATCGATCTTGAGAACCAGGCAGATTGAGACATAAATCTAGTCTGCTGAGTTATGTACTCTTCGAAGGATACAAAATGACCTTGATCTTGTAATACAGATTGTACTTCTCGTATAAATGATGCAGTTTCTAATATACCTATTGGTGATTTAGAGACGTAGGGCATATTAAATTCTTTTTTAAGATATTCTGCAGACATTAACCCTGTTTCGCGGTAAGGTACAACGTTAAACCAAGCTTTGGGTAGTTCTTTAAGTTGGTTTACAGATGCTCCTTCAGGTATACATAAATTTACGTCTATGTCTAGATCTCGAAAGATTTTTTTTAGTTCAGAGATATCATGATTATTATGAAATCCTAAACAAAATGACCCTATTATATTAACAGAAGGTTTTGTTGTTTTTTCTCTTTGTAAGGTTTTATATTTGGATGCTTTGATAATATAAAATTCTATGATTTGTTGAAGTGTTTTATCGGCAGCCTGTAGTTCATTAACTCTATAATGATTAACATCTGCGAGTATTACATCCGCTTTTGATTCTAAAGAAGCACGGTTAACAAAGTTTTGTAGATCTTCTTGCAAAATGCTAGAGGTACAAGTAGGTGTTAGAACTATTAAATCAGGTTCTTCCTCGTGATCTTTTCTTGTAATATTAGAGACAACTTTTTCTTGTGAGCCGCGGGCTAACACATGTCGGTCTACTACACTTGCCGTTACAGGTGTGAAGTCACGTTCCCTTTCTAGCATTGATTTCATAACATTAAAGTAATCGTCACCTAAAGGGGCGTGCATTATTGCGTGTACATTTTTAAATGAACTAGCTACTCGTAGTGTACCTATGTGAGCAGGTCCTGCATACATCCAGTAAGCAAGTTTCATACACGGATTCTCCTTAATATAAATATATGTGTTGTTAAGATTAGACTAAGTGGATAACAGTTTTTATATTACTATAATGTATATTGAAAGTTAATTATTCTCTATTGTTAACCTTTTCTTTAAAGAATTTACCCACATAAAATTTTGGCATCTTGTACGTAACTAGATTAATAGTTGTATCAGCTTTAAGGTTTTTTTCTACTCGTTTGTACACTTGGAAAGAGCCAAAACCTACAAGTCTCACAGGCTCTCCTTTAGCCACAGTGTTCATAATTAGTTCTAAAGACATAGTTAAGATTAAATTTACTTCTTTTTTTGTCATATTTGTTTTAATAGAAATGTTTTTTATTAACTCTTCTTTATTCATGTATTTTTAGTGGGTTTTAAAAAAAATTTATAGTGATTTTTGAATTAAAAGCAAGAGTTACATCTGTAAATCCCTCTTGCTATTTCGGATTGTTTATGCAGCGACTTTTTGTCTAATAAAATCAACTGCTTGTTGAAGGTTAGCTATTTGTTCTGCTGTTTCATCGGGTATTTCTATGTTAAATGCTTCTTCTATTGCCATCACTAACTCTACAGTATCTAGAGAGTCTGCTCCAAGATCATTTGCAAAGTTTGCATCTTTAGTCACTTGACTTTTTTCAACTCCTAGTTGTTCAGAAATAATACTTTGTACTTTGTCAAAAATTTCTTGGTCGTTCATAATTTTAATCTTAAAATTTTCTAAGCTTTATGTTTAGACCAGAATACTCTATTGATTTGGATTATTCAAGATAGCTAAATACTACTACAATTCTTGAGTTTAGAAATTGGTTTAATTTAACTAGATCTTAACTATTGTTAACAGATTAAAAAGAATTGCTTTGAATGGCTATAATGTTATTATTATAATAAAAACTTGCTTAACCTGGGTAGAAAATTTGGTGTAACCTACAACAGTTTTCTTATGATTTCAGGTATTCATATTTATAAGTAAGCGTTTTTAGTTTCTTGTCTCAGAAGAGGAGAACCTCAATGACAATTAGCTCAACAGAGCAAGAGGCAAAAAAAGTTTCGATTACAGTAGATAGAAATCCTGTTAGCACATCGTTTGAAAAATGGGGTCAGCCTGGTCATTTTTCTCGTACTTTAGCTAAAGGTCCAAAAACTACTACTTGGATTTGGAATCTACATGCCGATGCACACGATTTTGATAGTCATACTAGTTCATTAGAAGATATATCACGTAAAATTTTCAGTGCTCATTTTGGACAATTATCTATAATCTTTTTATGGTTAAGTGGAATGTATTTCCATGGAGCTAGATTTTCTAACTACTCTGCTTGGCTAAGTAATCCAACTGCAGTTAAGCAAAGTGCTCAAGTTGTATGGCCAATTGTTGGACAAGAAATCTTAAATGGTGATGTTGGTGGTGGATTCCAGGGTGTTCAAGTAACGTCTGGATTTTTCCAGTTATGGAGAGCATCTGGTATAACTAGCGAGGTAGAGTTATACTGGTCAGCGTTAGCTGGACTTATTATGTCTGGATTGATGATTTTTGCAGGATGGTTCCATTACCATAAAGCTGCTCCGAAGTTAGAGTGGTTCCAAAATGCGGAGTCAATGCTAAATCATCACTTGTCAGGGCTTTTGGGGTTAGGCTCATTATCTTGGGCAGGGCATCAAATTCATGTTTCTTTACCGATCAATAAATTACTGGATGCTGGTGTAGCTCCACAAGAAATCCCATTGCCACATGAGTTTGTAGTAAATCGAGACTTAATGGCCCAGTTATACCCTAGTTTTTCTAAAGGATTAGTCCCATTTTTTACGTTAAATTGGAGTGAATACTCTGATTTTCTAACATTTAAAGGTGGGTTAAATCCTGTTACAGGTGGATTATGGTTAAGTGATACTGCTCATCATCACTTGGCTATTGCCGTTCTTTTTATTGTTGCAGGTCATATGTACCGTACAAATTGGGGAATTGGACATAGCATTAAAGAGCTTTTAGAAGCCCACAAAGGACCTTTTACTGGTGAAGGACATAAGGGTTTGTATGAAATTTTAACAACTTCTTGGCATGCACAGCTTTCTATAAACTTGGCACTGTTTGGTTCGCTTAGTATCATAGTAGCTCATCATATGTATGCAATGCCAGCATATCCTTACATAGCTACCGATTATGCAACGCAGCTTTCTATTTTCACACATCATATGTGGATTGGAGGTTTCTGTATAGCTGGTGCGGCTGCTCATGCGGGTATTTTTATGGTTAGAGACTATAATCCAGCTCAAAATTATAATAATCTATTGGATCGAGTTATTAGACATCGTGATGCTATTATATCTCACTTGAACTGGATCTGTATTTTCTTAGGATTCCACAGCTTTGGTTTATATATTCATAACGATACTATGAGAGCTCTTGGTCGTACTCAAGATATGTTCTCAGATACGGCTATTCAACTAAAACCTGTGTTTGCTCAGTGGGTACAAAATATTCACACTCTAGCACCTGGTAATACTACGCCAAATGCGCTTTCAACTGCCAGTTATGCTTTTGGTGGAGACGTTATTGCTGTTGGTAATAAAGTTGCTATGATGCCAATTTCACTTGGGACAGCTGACTTTATGGTACATCATATCCATGCATTTACAATTCACGTAACTGTATTAATACTTCTTAAAGGTGTACTTTTCTCGAGAAACTCTCGTTTAATACCAGATAAGGCGAATTTAGGATTTAGATTCCCTTGTGATGGTCCTGGTAGAGGCGGTACGTGTCAAAGTTCAGCATGGGATTCAGTATTTTTAGGTTTATTCTGGATGTATAACTGCATTTCTGTTGTTTTATTCCATTTCAGCTGGAAAATGCAATCCGATGTTTGGGGAACTGTTGGTACAGATGGAGCAGTAACTCATATTACAGGTGGTAACTTTGCACAAAGTGCTATCACTATTAATGGTTGGTTAAGAGATTTCCTTTGGGCGCAAGCTTCTCAAGTTATCCAATCTTACGGGTCTGCATTGTCTGCATATGGTTTAATTTTCTTGGGAGCTCATTTTATTTGGGCGTTTAGTTTAATGTTCTTATTTAGCGGACGTGGTTATTGGCAAGAGCTTATTGAGTCTGTTGTTTGGGCTCATAACAAATTACATTTGGCTCCAGCTATTCAACCTAGAGCGTTAAGTATTACACAAGGACGTGCCGTAGGTCTTGCACATTACCTTTTAGGAGGTATTGGAACAACTTGGGCATTTTTCCTAGCTCGAATTATTTCTGTAGGATAAGAGTAATTAGTATTTAAGGGAGAATTATGGTAACAAAATTTCCTAAGTTTAGTCAAGCCCTTGCTCAGGATCCAGCAACAAGAAGGATTTGGTACGGCTTAGCAACAGCACACGATTTTGAAAGCCATGATGGGATGACTGAAGAAAATCTTTACCAAAAGATTTTTGCATCTCATTTTGGTCATTTAGCGATTATATTTTTATGGACGTCCGGTAATCTTTTCCATGTAGCTTGGCAAGGTAATTTTGAACAATGGGTTCTAAATCCATTAAAGGTTAAGCCTATTGCTCATGCAATCTGGGATCCACATTTTGGTCAGCCAGCTGTAAAAGCTTTTACTAAGGGTGGAGTATCTTATCCAGTTAATATTTCTACTTCTGGTGTTTATCACTGGTGGTATACTATTGGTTTAAGAAATAATAATGACTTATACGCAGGTTCATTATTCTTGTTAGTTCTAGCAGCAGTTTTATTATTTGCTGGTTGGCTTCACTTACAACCAAAATTTAGACCAGGTTTATCATGGTTTAAAAATAATGAATCCCGTTTAAACCATCACTTGTCTGGTTTATTTGGTTTTAGCTCTCTGGCTTGGTCAGGTCATTTAATTCACGTAGCTATACCCGAAGCTAGAGGACAGCATGTTGGATGGGATAATTTTACTAAAGTAGCACCGCATCCAGCTGGTTTAACTCCATTCTTTACTGGGAATTGGAATCTTTATGCTTCTTCTCCAGATACTACTAATCATATCTTTGGTACAAGTGATGGGGCAGGTACTGCTATTTTGACATTCTTGGGTGGTTTCCATCCTCAAACACAAGCACTATGGCTTTCTGATATAGCTCATCATCATTTGGCTATTGGAGTTGTGTTTATATTTGCAGGGCACATGTACCGCACAAATTGGGGAATTGGTCATAGCTTGAAAGAAATTTTAGATGCTCACCGTCCTCCAGGAGGCCGATTAGGCGCAGGTCATAAAGGTTTGTTTGAGACTTTAACAAATTCATTACACTTCCAACTAGGTTTAGCGTTAGCTTCTTTAGGTGTAATTACATCTTTAGTTGCTCAACATATGTATGCTATGCCTTCGTATGCCTTTATTGCTAAAGATTATACAACTCAGGCTGCATTATATACTCACCATCAGTACATAGCAGGATTTTTAATGGTTGGTGCTTTTGCGCACGGTGCTATTTTCTTTGTACGTGATTATGATCCTGAGCAAAATAAAAATAATGTTCTTGCTAGGATTTTAGAGCATAAAGAAGCCATTATATCTCATTTGAGCTGGGTATCTTTATTCCTAGGTTTCCACACTTTAGGTCTTTACGTTCATAATGATGTGGTTGTAGCTTTTGGTCAGCCTGAAAAGCAAATTTTGGTTGAGCCTGTATTTGCACAGTGGATACAAGCTTCTTCTGGGAAAGCTTTATACGGTTTTGACGTTTTATTATCTTCTACTGGAAGTTTAGCTTCTAGTGCAGGTAGTAATATTTGGTTACCTGGTTGGTTAAGTGCGATTAATGATGGTAAAAATTCTCTTTTCTTACCTATAGGTCCTGGGGATTTCTTAGTACATCACGCTATTGCTTTAGCATTGCATACTACAACATTAATTTTAGTTAAGGGTGCTTTAGATGCACGTGGGTCTAAACTGATGCCAGATAAAAAAGATTTTGGTTATAGTTTCCCTTGTGATGGTCCAGGAAGAGGGGGTACATGTGACATATCTGCATGGGATGCTTTCTACTTGTCTATGTTCTGGATGTTAAATACTATTGGGTGGGTGACATTCTATTGGCATTGGAAACATGTTACAATTTGGCAAGGAAATCCTGGACAGTTCAACGAGTCTTCTACTTATATCATGGGTTGGCTAAGAGATTATTTATGGTTAAACTCTTCTCCATTGATTAATGGTTATAATCCTTATGGAATGAATAGTTTATCTGTTTGGGCTTGGATGTTCTTATTTGGGCATTTGATTTGGGCAACTGGATTTATGTTCCTTATATCTTGGAGAGGTTACTGGCAAGAGCTTATTGAAACGCTTGCTTGGGCACACGAAAGAACTCCTTTAGCTAATTTAGTACGTTGGAAAGATAAGCCAGTGGCTTTATCTATTGTTCAAGCTAGGCTTGTTGGGTTAGTTCATTTTACGGTTGGATACATATTCACGTATGCAGCATTCGTAATTGCATCCACAACTGGTAAATTTGGTTAATTCTAAAGTTTAGAAGACCTAAGTACGCCAAAAATCTGTATTAAAAATACGGATTTTTGGCGTATCTACCAAAGTTAAAATAAAACTATAAATGCATCTTTAAATTTTATCTGATAGAGTATTTTATAGTAAAAAATTTATTTGTTAAAAGTTATGGCAAAAAAGAATATGATAGAGCGTGAAAGAAAACGTCAACGCTTAGTAACTAAATATAGTAAAAAAAGAATAGAAATTAAAGATTCTATAAGAAATGCGACTTCTTTTCAGGAAAAACTTGCTTTGTTTGGAAAATTTCAGTCTTTGCCAAGAAATTCTTTTCCTTCTAGGCTAAGAAACAGATGTTGGATGACAGGTCGTAGTAGAGGGTATTATAGAAGTTTTGGAATTTCTCGTCATGTTTTAAGAGAAATGGCACATAGTTGTCTTTTACCAGGGGTTACTAAATCTAGTTGGTAGAATCTTTTTTAGTTTGAAAATAGTAGTAGTTACAAAGTTTGTTATTTAGTGATTACTACTATTTTTATGTTTACCTACAGGCCAAATTGATTTCCTCTGCGATATTGAAGATATGCAGCAACAAATAAGCCAGCTAAAGTCACAGGAATTAATCCAAGTACTATTCCAAATAATAAAGGTTCTATCATTTTTATCGTTCCTACAATAACGTTATCTGCAAATCACCGTAGTGGGTAGATTTACGTACAATAATTTTTATTATACTCTACATCTATATAATTATTTCAGGCGAGATACAATAACTGAAAAAGTTGAGATATTTAAAAATATCCCAACTTTTTCAGTTATCTGAATCCAACTGCAGCCTGCCAAACGAAAGCTAATAAAAGGAAAAATACTGGGATAACTGGAGCTACATCTATAATTGGTTTAAAGATTGCATAAGCTTCAGGTAGTTTGGCTAATAATAAAATTTCTTCCATATTTTAAGTGACCTCTTTACTAGAAAGTAGAATTTGTAAAGGCTGAATAAAAAACCAAGAAGAGTCCATTAGTTTTTTATCCATCTACATATAGTCTACAACATAGATTAATTTAAGGGTAATTAACTCTATAGAATAATTCTTAAAATTTACTTATTTTATAAAAAAGATGAATTTTAATAATTAAGATTTTTCTTTTTAGTTCTATTTTATTTATGAAATAATCGTCACAAATACAAGCGGATAGTATAACATGTATTAGAATAATCTTTTTCATAGAACTCTCTGATACTTCCAGATATTTCTAGACAACAAAGATTTCTTTGAAATGTGAACTTTATTTCTGAGGAAAAAAGAATATGATAGCTATTCTGCAGTTGCTTGTTAGTATTTTAATACTTTTGTCTTTTGCTTTAGTCGTTGGGGTTCCTGTTATTTTAGTATCTCCTGGGGAATGGGAAAAATCTAAAGGCTTAGTTTATACTGGTGCAGGTCTTTGGTTTGGTCTTGTTATTGTTACTGCTGCTTTCAACTCTTTCATTATTTAGGTTTTAGGTTTAGCTAGACCAGGTATGAAACGTATTTCGTTGTTGATCGGGTCTAGTTAAATCTTATTGTTAATCTTAAGAAGAATTGACAAAATAATAATTTCTGTATACATATATAGCATAACAATAATGCGGGTGTAGCTCAGTGGTAGAGCGCAACCTTGCCAAGGTTGATGTCGCGCGTTCGAATCGCGTCACCCGCTTCGCATTTACATAGCTGTTTTATTCCATAATTAGAAGATTTTTAGATTACAGGAGAGAGTGGGATTCGAACCCACGGAAACCGCAAAGTCTCTTCTGATTTCAAATCAGACGCATTCGACCAACTCTGCCACCTCTCCGAGCCATCTGCTACCTAATGGTAACAGATTTTTATCTATCCGTTAATAGATTTATTTGTAAACTTAACTTGAGCTGGGTTAAGGTTTTTTCCAATTGAATGGGATACATTACCAACTCCTACTCGACCAGCATTAACTTTTTCAGGTAGAACTCCATCTTTAGGGTGTAGGTATTGTACTTCTCCACTTGGGAATATTCTGTAAATTTTATAGTCTGTGATTTTGAAGCTTGTTTTAACCTGAGTAGCAAGTGCTAAGCATTGTTCTTTTCTTGCTAAATAAAGAAGATTTTCTCCTTTTCTCATTATGGCAGCTCCACCCGTGGGCATTTCAAATACTTGTTCTTTTGGGCTTGTCCAAGTGATAGCATATTTTTCTTCAACTTCTGCAGCTCTTAACCATCCACCCGTACTTCCTTCAAATGTAGGAGATGGTATTTGTAAATTTAATGTTTCACTCATACTGATGATAGATTTTTATTATATAAACAATTATAGCATTAATCTATCGATTTAATATACTAATAACATTTTTTATAGCGGGGAATGGATTTGAACCATTGACCTTCGGGTTATGAGCCCGACGAGCTACCAGACTGCTCTACCCCGCGTTAACATAAATTTTATTATAACATGAATTATATTCTTAGATAACTTTTATTTAATGATGTATATAACTATATTAATGCACAGTATTAGAAAAGATACTGTCAGTGCTATCTCTAGTTTTTTTAAAATGGGGGAGACTTCGTATACTCCTGCAAGCCTATCTTGAATCAAGATTTCAGGAGGCTTTATCCAAGTCTGGCCATCATACCATCCAGATTCTTCGTAATTTAAAGTAGATTTTAGCAATCGTGTATAGATATATTTCCAGGCTAGATAGAGTCTTAAAAGTAGTATTATGAAAAAGATCATTGAACTCATTCCGACTTGTAATATAGAGTTTACAATATCATTTTCCCATTTAGGCATACTGGAGATTATTCCTGTCGCTATAAATGCGAATGATAAGATTAAGAAAGTAGAGGTTTTAAAGAAACTTAGTGTGTCTTGAGTAGTCCACATAAAACCAAATGACTGTTTTAACTCACTGTATTCATGCAGTGGTCTTTGGTTTTGAGGTACAGGACATTTGATATTTTGGATCTTAGTCATGTTTACTCTGAGCTACTTGATGCAGATATAATGATAGTTAGTAAAAAGAAGATTCCTATCAAACTCCATGTAATTTTATTTATACTTTCTTCTGCGGTGCGTGTACTACCGAATACTTGAGCTTGGCTACCTAAGTTTTGCGATTTTGGGTTGTGAAGAATTATGAAAAAAATTAATGCTATAGAGCATATGATCCATATATTATGCAGCATAAAAAAGTTAAGCGTTTGTTTAAGTTTGTAGAAGGAATTGTTGAGGTTAATTCCTTCCTGTTATAGGGCTAGTTTTCTTAGAAGATGCTATTCTCCTTGTAATTTTAGCAGCGCAAACCCTAGAGCTAATCCAACCAATGTAATTACAAAACTGATAGAACCTGCTGTAATGATTTCATTTCCCATATTTTACTCCGTTATATCTATATTTTATATTTTAGAACCCATTTCTACCCCATACTACTAATGCTAATGAGAATGTAAACATTACCATCAAAGATGACCATCCTAAACTTATTATATCCATAAATGATATTGTAGATAATTATTTTGTGTTAGCACTATTTTACTGTTAACTCTTGAAAGTTTCCTTGTTTGAGGAAAGAAATAAATTTTCAGAGAGCTGAGTTTACATTATACTATATAAAATAAATGTCGTTGCCTTAGAAAAAGGCAATTTTATCTTCTAACAGAACTTTAATTTTCATTTTCTATCTAGAGAAAACATGCAGATTGAATTGGGACAATGTCCTTTTTAAGATAAATCGATTTAAATTAAGATCTTGAGCTCAGGCGATTTATTTTAGTCTAAAATATCAATATTCATTTCATTTTAGTAGTAAATTCTCTTTAAAGTATTATTCTGTAAGTGAAGATTTTACATACAAGATAACCTATATAATCTATTTATATGACAAGTAATTTAGCAACTCAGTTGCGAGAAGGTACAAGTAAGTCTCATAGTATGGCAGAAAACGTAAGTTTCGTAAAATCGTTTTTAGGTGGGGTTGTGGATAAAGAGTCTTACCGTAAGTTGGTTTCGAACCTTTACTTTGTGTATTCAGCCATGGAAGAAGCCATGGAAAAAAATAAGGATAATATTTTTATTAAGCCTATATATTTTCCAGAGCTTAATCGGCGTGAAAATTTGGAGAAAGATTTGGAATACTATTATGGTTCTGAATGGCAATCTGCAATTCTACTTTCTGAAGCGACTAAGTTATATGTAGAAAGAATTCAGTTAGTATCTGTTCAAAGGCCGGAACTCTTAGTAGCACATGCTTATACTCGGTATTTAGGTGATTTATCTGGTGGACAACTTTTGAAAAAGATTGCCCAAAGGGCATTAAATTTATCTGATGGGAGAGGTTTGGCGTTCTACGAATTTGAACGAGTGGCAGATGAACAAGAATTTAAGCAGAACTATAAGAAGGCTTTAGATTCTTTGCCTTTAGATTCTAGCGTGGCAGATCAAATAGTAGCAGAAGCCAATGTTTCATTTACTATGAATATGAAGATGTTCCAAGAGCTAGAAACAAGTCTTGTTCGTATATTAGTGAAATTGATAACAAATTTAGTATCTTCACTTGTAAAGCCAGGATTGACGACTTAGGTAGTAGAATCCAAAAAAGGATGTAAAAAATCTCTTAGTTAATTATTTACATCTTTTTTCTGTAATCTTATTATTATTATATATATAGGTTAGCGAATATTAATTAAAAATTTATGGGTAAATTAAAAACTCGTCACTCAGCTAAGAAAAGATTTCGTAAAACTGCGAGTGGAAGTTTTCTTAGAAGAAGAGCGTTTAAAGGTCATCTATTAGAAAAAAAATCTGCAAAACGGAAAAGAAATCTTTCCCGGCATTTAATCGTTTCATTTGGAGATTCTCTTGCGTTACGTAGTATGCTTCCTTATCTATAGTCGATGTGAGTAGCATATAAAATTATAAATAAATAAGTAAGAATAAAATGGTAAGAGTAAAAAGGGGTAATGTCGCTAGGAAAAGAAGGAATAAGATTTTAAAGCTGGCTAAAGGTTTTCGGGGTACACATTCTAAGCTATTCAGAATGGCTAACCAACAGGTCATGAAAGCTTTAAGATATTCATACGTTGGTAGAAAATGTAGAAAACGGCAGTTTCGTAGTTTGTGGATTGTTAGAATTAATGCAGCAGTTCGTCAAAGTGGCATGAATTATAGTTCGTTTATGAGTTTTTTGAAGCGCTCTAACATTGGTTTAAATAGAAAAATGTTAGCTCAATTAGCTGTTTTGGATTTTTCTTCTTTTAATGTAGTGGTAAAATTAGCTACTTCATAAATGGTTTTAAAAAAAGTTTTTAGCATGTGTAATTTTATTATTTACACATGCCAAATTTTTAGAAGTTCATTTCAGCTAGTTGAACTTTCTCGAATTGTTTTTTCTTAAGTACAAGAAGAATTTGAGCTAAGATTATTGTAAAGAAGAATGCGATCATTCCTTTCACTCTTGCAGGGCTTTGTAGTACGATTTCTGTTTCTGTTTGGCCAAAACCACCTACATTTGGGTCTATCGTTAGTGCTTGATCTGCTGACAAAGTTTGTCCTTCTTTAATAGTTAGATCAGGACCAGCTGGTATAGCAACTGGAACAATATCTCCTCGTTTGGATTTTATGGAAATATTGTATCCACCTTGACTTAATTTTTCTATTTTCAAGACTTGTCCTTCAGCAGGTGATGTATAGATTGTATTATTAGTTTTAGTACCTGTCGGATTTACTTGACCTCGACCTCTATTAGCTCCTACATAGATAGGGTATTTAATAAAGTGAACATTTTTGTTCTCTGCAGGATTAGGAGATAGAATTGGGAACACAATCTTTTGATGCTTGTCGCCTGGTATAGGTCCTATAACCAAGATGTTTGGTTTTGATGCACTGTACGTGGAGATTGTTAGTCCTTTACTTTCTTCTTTTAGCTCTTCAGATAATCGTTCTTTTGGAGCTAAAGTAAAACCTTCTGGAAGTATTAATACAGCACCTACATTAAGTGGTCCTTTGCTACCATCACCTGTAACTTGTTTTGTAGATAAGTCGTAAGGAATTTGTACTTCTGCTCCGAATACTGTATCGGGTAAAACTCCTTGTGGAACTTCGATTTCGACGGGTTTTTGAGCTAAGTGACAATTTGCACATACAATTCTTCCTGTAGCTTCTCTAGGATTTTCGTATGCTTGTTGTGCAAATATTGGAAAAGCGTTTGAGAATGTTGGAACTGCTATTGCCAATAGTGTACATACAGCTAGTATGTGTTGTGTTAAGCTTTTAGTCAAATTTACGAAATAATTATTTTTCATTAGTCTCCGAACTGTTTCTTATAATAAATAATAGTGAGGCGAGAGATTTGGTTATCCCTCAATGGAGTTGCAAAAAGGATTATTATAGGTATAGATAATACTTCAATACAAACTTTATTTAAATGTTTGTAGCATAAGAGAACAAATCCCATGCTAACATCAAGGATTAGAAAACCCTTGGGTATGTATGTGATCTTGAAATCTTGTACAAGAACGTTAGCTATAATATTTTAACTTAAAACTTGGTCTTGTAATCAATATTTCTTCTACTTTTTTCTATGAGTAGTACAACTCCAGCTCCTAAAAAGTATAGAATTATAACTATTGACGACATTAAAATTTGTGTTAGTGGATCTACAGAAGGGGTTAGTATAGCTCCTATGATTGTTGATCCTAAGATGACATACCTCCATATTGAAAGCATAGTTTCCCCAGAGATTATGCGGAATAATCCTAACATTACTTGAATTACTGGGAGTTGGAAAGCTAAACCTGTACTAAAAAGTAGTATGAGGATGAATTCGAAATATTGCTCAAAGGACCAAAAAGGTTCTACGACTTCCGAACCATAATTTATGAAGAAGTTCAGAGCCGCAGGTACCAATATGTAGTATCCAAATAGTATTCCCGATAAGAATAATCCTATTGCTCCTAATATTATTGGTAAAAGAGTTTTACGCTCGTTTTTTGTCATCCCGGGCAGGACAAATAGAATTATTTGATAGATAAGAAAAGGGCTACTAATTAATAATCCTGTGTATGCGGCTACTTTTATTGAAGCAAAAAAGTATTCCCCAGGGGCGAATTGTAAGAATTTAATCCCTAATGCTGGTTCTTGCAAGGTCTTTACTATATTTTTTACACTGAAGACGCATACAATAATGGAACTTAATAAGGTTGCTATTGACCAAAACGCTCTCTGACGTAGTTCTTCTAGATGATCAGAAAGTGACATTTCGGCATCGTTCTGTCTAATATCCAGACTATAGGGAATCAGTAAGTTTTGTTTCTTGATATTATCCATTGTGGGATTAGTCTAGGGACTATGTTTGTTTACGTCGTTATTTTTATAATAAATTAAATACAGGTATATAAATAAAAAAGTTTATATACCTGTATTTAGATTATAACGTAGAAGCCTGTACTCGTGCTCGTGCTTTGCGCAGATTTTGAGTAGCTTCTATTTTTTCTTTACTTGTTGTAGCTTCGTTAAAGCGTACAGTCATTTCTTCTAAATTTTTTTGGGCTTCATCTTTATCTATTTTTGATCCTTCTTCTGCTCCGTTAACTAAGATTGTTAATTCATCATTTTCAACTTCAGCAAAGCCACCCATTAAAACTACTGGGATCCAGTCTTTATCTACTCTAACTCTCATAACTCCTATATCTAAAGCTGTTAAAAGAGGGGCATGACCTTTTAAAATACCAAGCTGTCCAGTACTACTTGGTAATATTACTTCTTCCGCATTTGCATCCCAAACGTTTCTGTCAGGAGCTATGATACTAACATGTAGAGACATTTTTACCTATCCTTTTAAGCTTTTTGCTTTGTTAATAGCTTCATCTATGTTACCTACAAGGTAGAATGCTTGTTCAGGTAATTCATCTAGTTCCCCATTTAAAATCATGTTGAACCCTTTGATACTGTCAGCTAAGGAAACGTATTTACCAGGAGATCCTGTGAAAACTTCAGCTACGAAGAATGGTTGTGATAAGAATCGTTCTATCTTTCTAGCGCGTGCAACAGTTTTTCTATCTTCTTCAGATAATTCGTCTAAGCCTAAAATAGCGATAATATCTTGTAGTTCTTTATAGCGTTGTAGAGTTTGTTTAACCGTTTGAGCAGTAGAATAGTGTAATTTTCCAACAATGTCTATCTGAAGCATTGTGGATGTAGAGTCTAGAGGGTCTACAGCTGGGTAGATACCTTTTGCAGCAAGGTTTCTAGATAGAACAGTCGTAGCGTCAAGGTGAGAGAATGTTGTTGCCGGTGCTGGGTCTGTTAAGTCATCTGCTGGAACATACACAGCTTGAATTGAAGTGATGGATCCCTCAGTAGTGGAGGTGATTCGCTCTTGTAATGCTCCCATTTCAGTTGCCAGAGTTGGCTGGTATCCTACAGCAGATGGCATACGTCCTAATAGAGCAGATACTTCAGATCCAGCTTGCACGAATCTAAAAATATTGTCTATAAACAGCAATACGTCTTGTTTATTTACGTCTCGGAAGTATTCAGCCATAGTTAATGCTGTCAGACCAACTCGCATACGTGCTCCAGGTGGTTCATTCATTTGTCCGTATACTAAGGCTACTTTTGATTCACCTAAGTTTTCTTCGTTGATAACTTTTGATTCTTTCATTTCCATGTAAAGGTCATTACCTTCACGAGTTCTTTCACCTACTCCTCCAAATACAGATACTCCACCGTGAGCTTTGGCTATGTTGTTAATAAGTTCCATAATCAGAACTGTTTTACCTACTCCGGCTCCTCCAAATAGACCAATCTTACCTCCTCGTCTATATGGAGCAAGTAGATCTACAACTTTAATACCTGTTTCAAATATAGATGGTTTTGTTTCTAGTTCAGTGAAAGCAGGGGAGGATCTGTGAATTGGGAGTGTTTTTTCTATTTTAAGATCACCCATATTATCTACAGCTTGGCCTAATACATTAAATATACGGCCTAATGTAACTTTTCCTACAGGAACGCTAATTGGGTTTTCTGTATCAGTAACTCCCATGCCGCGTTTTAGACCATCTGTTGATGTCATAGATACAGCTCGAACTCGATTGTTCCCTAATAATTGTTGAACTTCACATGTTACTGCAGATTCACCTTCACCTACAATGATTGCATTGTAAATTTTTGGTAGTTTGCCGTTAGGAAATTCTGCATCCACTACAGGACCAATGATTTGAGTTATAAAACCAGTACTTGTTGCAGTTTTAACCATATTACTTTTAGTTTCTCCGATTAGAATACACAATAGATGTTTCGTAATAAATTTCTCTTCATTAGATATAATACTTGGAGATAAGAATTAAAAGTATGGGATCTTTGCAAATCTATAAACTTTTTAAAGCTACAGAGTTTTGCATATGATATATCTCCGGTTTAGGTATTAAAAATCTAGATAGATTCTAGTTTGAATCACTTAAAAACATTGCGTTATTAATAAAGATTGTCAGATGACATTCTTCCTGTAGTTTTAAGCCAGTTTTGAGCTTCAATATAATTATTTGGGGCTAGTCTAATAGCTTGTTTCCAGTATTCTGCGGCTTTATCGAACATTGTTCTAGCCGTTTCTAAGTCCTTTTTCTCAGATGCTTTGACTCCTTGGTAATGATATATGACAGCTATATTGTTTATAGCTGGTGGAAGTCGAGAATTTAGGTCTAATGCTTGGTGATAATACTCAAGTGCTTTTATATACTCTCCATTGCTCGCGTAGATTAACCCTATGTTATATAGTATATAACTACGATCGTATGGGTCTTCTTCAAGTCTTAGAGCTTCATAATAATTTTCCAATGCCTCAGCGTATTCTCCCTCAGATTGCGCAGACATGCCATCTCTATAGTAAGAGAAAGCTTCTTTTTCTTGTTTACTAGCAGGTAATACTTTTAGTACAATGTCTGCCAGTACAGTAAATGTCTTATCAATAAAATTATCATTTTTTTGAAATCTAGGCATTGTGATGTATATTATCTTGATATAGTTCGTAGAAAGTTACAGTAACTTTTTTGCCAAAAATAAGAGAAATTCTATAGATTTTTTATGCTACAAATGAATTTGTTTTGTACAATAAGTCCGCAAAAGAACTTTACGACATTAGAGTTAGAGCATAATCATCTTATTTCTGTATTATTCTTATTAAATGTACTCCCTATTTAATGCAATAGTGGTTTTAACATAATTTATTTAGGAGAAGAATTTTGATTAACACAGATTTCTATAATAGTTCATTATATACTCAAATTTCTAAGAGTCATTTTTCAAAGCTTTATATTAATGATTTTGAGTCTAGAAGTTTTGAGAGTTTTTTTAGTAGCAGGGTATCTACTAAAGATAGAGGTAGTTCGGAAGAAGTTTTACTTTTGACAACTCCATTAGTTCTTGTTGCTTCTGAGTCGACGATTGCCTTAACTATGCTAGAATCACTTAGTCATGATGCGAACACAAGCCTTTTAGGAATGCGACCTTCTTTAAAGGTAGAAAAAAAAGTAAAGAAGTCTGATAAAGATGATGATCGTGATGTTGAGAGGGCTAATACAAAGTTAAAAGTAAAGAAAAAGACAAGATCTAAAGTAACTTTTGAGGAAGAGTATGAATCTGTAACAGAATTGTTTGAGAACGAAGATATTATCGAGGATAAGTCTTTATTACCTTTAGCTAGACCTCCTAAGCCAATCACAGGTGATTTGGGAGGAGTAACATTTTTAGTTAAGAAAAAACTTCTGCCTACTAATGCTATTCAAAAGAAAAAATCTACGAATTTACAGCAGAAAAAAGATTTGGAAAGTATATCTTTACATAAACCAACAACCATAACTGTTGTTGGTCCGGTGACAGTCCAAGAATTATCAGAGCTTTTTTCTGTATCGACAGTAGAGATAATTAGGTCATTGTTTTTGAAAGGGATACCAGTAACAGTTAATCAATCGATTGATGTAGCAACAGTTCAGAAGCTAGGAGAGGAATTTGGTGTCGAGGTTATTAATTTTTCCGAAAAGGGACTTCAGACTAAACGATTAGAATTGGCACAAGGTAATTCAGAGTTGTGTGTACCAAGAGCTCCTATAGTTACAGTAATGGGGCACGTAGATCATGGCAAGACAACTTTATTGGATAGGATACGTAAGACGCAGATAGCTCAGAAAGAAGCGGGAGGTATTACTCAAAAAATTGGGGCTTATGAAGTTTTGGTTGACCATAAAGGAGTTAATAGAAAGATAGTGTTTTTAGATACACCTGGGCATGCTGCGTTTTCGGGAATGAGATCCAGGGGTGTCTCAATTACTGATATAGCTGTTTTAGTTGTTGCGGCCGATGATGGTGTAAAACCTCAAACTTTAGAGGCAATTAAGTATATACAGTCTGCTCAAGTGCCTATTATTGTTGCTATCAATAAAATTGATAAAGAAGATGCTGATGTTGAGTCTATTAAAGAAGAATTGACAAAGTATAATTTGATTTCAGAGGATTGGGGAGGAGATACTCTAATGGTTCCTATTAGTGCTATGCAAGGTACAAATATAGATAATTTATTAGAGATGATTTTATTATTATCTGATGTACTGGATTTACAGACAAATCCGGCTTCCCGGGCGGAAGGAACTATTATAGAATCCCATCTGGATCGTACAAGAGGAGCAGTTGCATCTTTAATTGTTCAGACTGGAACACTTGAGGTGGGTGATTTTATTATGGTGGATGGGGTGGTAGCTAAAGTTAGGGGAATGCTAAATTCATCCGGGGAAATGATTAAGAAAGCCGATCCATCGTCCCCTATCTTACTCTGGGGATTGTCGAAAGTTCCTTCTGTGGGAGATCATTTTGTGGCCTTTAAAAATGAAAAAGAAGCGAAAACTTTTATTACTTCTAATAGTTTTGATCAAAAGTCACACATGTTATTTAGTCCTCAGCTTTCAGATAATTATAATGTTTTGGACTCAGAGAATAAGGAACGTATTAACTTAATTATTAAGACGGATAGTCAAGGGTCTGCAGAAGCTATTACTACTACTTTAAATAAGATTGATAACCCTAAGGTACAGCTGAGAGTTTTATATTCTTCTGCTGGAGAGATCACTGAGACAGATATTGAGTTTGCTTCGACCAGCGGAGCGACCTTGCTTGCTTTTAATACAACTTTGGCTAGTGGGGCAAGAAAGACAGCAAAAACTACCGGGATAACGGTGAAAGAATTTAATGTAATTTATGATTTATTTGATTATGTGGAGGTATTAATTGAGAGTTTAGTAGGCCCGCAGTATGAAGAAAAGTTTGTTGGCTCTGCTATCGTCAAAACAGTTTTTCCTTTAGCAAAAAGTTTTGTCGCAGGTTCCTTCATAAGAGAGGGCAAGATTAGTAAAGACTCTTTTGTCCATGTTTTTAGAGAGGATAGCATCATTCATAAAGGTCTCATACGTTCTTTGAAAAGACTAAAAGAAGATGTCTTAGAGGTCACAGAGGGTTCAGAATGTGGTATTTTTATCGAGGGATTTGATACTTGGAAACAGGGTGATTTAATTAAAGCTTTTGAACTTCTTCCTAAAAAGAAAGAGGCATTTTAAAATCTAGTAATGTTCTATAACTTTAGACTTTAAAATGCATGAATTTTATAGATCTCTATTAACAAAAGGTAAAAGAGCTAGAATTCTTGCTTTTTTTACAGCTTTTGTTAATTTAGTTTGTTGTTTCGTTGTTAATCCAGTTACTCTACGAGGTAGAATTTTTCCTTGTTCTGTTAAGAATTTACTTAAAAGTTCTACATCCTTATAATCTATAATTTCAGTTGCTTTCAGCGGAGATAGTTTACGACGATATATTGCCATAGGTATGTATTTATATTTAGATTATTATTTTATTTCTTTAAACATTTCATGTTTTTTTGAGATAGGGCAATATTTTTTTATTTCCAGTCTATTTGGGGTATTTCGTCTATTTTTTGTTGTTGTGTAACGGTAGACTCCTTCAGGAGTTTTACATTCTAAAGTAATGACTATTCTAACACCTTTGCTTTTTGCCATCGTTGTTCTCTAGTATATTTTTTTGTTTATTGGGAAAAATTTAAAAGATAGTTTTTATTGTAATAGAATTTTGGTATTAAGCATATGAATTCATTATAATTTACAGTTTGCTAATCTTTGGAGCTAGTGCATTAGGTAATTTTTAAGGAGCTGATTTGATATTTGAGGTGATTTTTTGTCTTAAGGTTTTAGATTCTAATATATGAATCCTATTGAAGGATACTACCTTTGATTACTACACATAGTCTATATGCATACATCTCGTTGGTGAAATCATGTTAGATTTTCTATAGGTTTAGTTTTGAATGTATTTTTCTAAGAAACTTGATTGTAGGGTTGGTAATGTGTTGTTCCAATAAGTTTAAGGTTAGGTTTATATTCCATTATATAGAAGTTTGAGAAGGTTTTTCTTAGGGTTTTGATGTTATTTAAATGAAAACTTATCGTAAATTTGTGGAGAATAAAACTTAATTCATCCTAAAACTATAAAAGTTTTTGTAGGAATATTCTTCTGTGTTATAATCCGTATCGAAATATATAGTTTTAGAGAAAAGAGATATTAAATTTTAATCTATAGAATTTTAGGAGGATCCAGTGGCTAATACTAAGTCAGCTTGTAAGAGAATTGAAGTTGCAGAGCGAAATAGATTAAGAAATAAAGCTTATAAATCTACTGTTAAAACGCTTATAAAAAAGACTCTTATTGCCATTCAAACTTTGGCTCCAGAGAATGTAGCTAATGTTAGACAATTGCTTTCATTAAGCTATAGCAAGATAGATAAAGCTGTACAAAAAGGAGTGATTCACGTAAATAATGGAAATGCAAAGAAATCTTTTTTGTCTAAAAATTTTAAAGTACGTGAGACAGAGTTAAAAATATAATCTTATTTTATTAGTTTTTCTTTGGGTTTTATCTATATAAGTGTTATTAGGTCGGTGAGCTTTTGTCACTGACTTTTATATTATCTTGTTATCAAATTTTTGTTTTATGGTTACGGAGATAAGATTTCTCTGTTAAACATTATTTAAAATTTATTATCTGTATTTAGAAAATATATTATTTAGGAGACAAGACTCTTATGGCTAGCACTAAACTTTCTACTTTTATCTTGCCTGATTTAGTAGAAATTCAACGTGCAAGTTTCTGTTGGTTTCTAGAAGAGGGGCTTGCTGAAGAGATCAAAAGTTTTTCACCTATCACAGACTATACTGGAAATTTAGAACTTCACTTTTTAGGAGATCAGTACAAGTTAAAATCACCTAAGTATACTGTTAGTGAGTCAAAACGTCGTGATGCAACTTATTCGGTACAGGTTTATGTACCTGCGCGTTTAATTAATAAAGAAACAGGTGTTATCAAGGAACAAGAGGTATTTGTCGGGGATTTGCCTCTGATGACTGACAGAGGTACTTTTATAATTAATGGAGCTGAAAGAGTTATTGTTAATCAGATTGTTAGAAGCCCGGGGATTTATTACAAGTCTGACACGGATAAGCAGGGGCGAAGAACTTATAGTGGGAGCTTGATTTCTAATAGAGGAGCGTGGGTTAAATTTGAAACTGATCGGAATGATTTAGTATGGGTTCGGGTCGATAAGACAAGAAAGATACCTGCGCATGTTTTTTTAAAGGCAATGGGATTAAGTGATGCAGATATCTATAATGGACTTAGACATCCAGAATACTTAAAAAAGACATTTAGGGTAGAGGGTAACTATACGACTGAAGAAGCTCTAATTCAAATGTATACAAAGCTTAGACCAGGTGAGCCGTCTACAGTGAATGGAGGACAGCAGATACTGTACTCTAGGTTTTTTGATCCCAAAAGGTATGACTTGGGGAAAGTAGGTAGGTATAAGTTAAATAAAAAATTACAATTAACAATTCCAGAAAATATTAGAGTTTTAACACCTCAAGACACATTAGCAGCTATAGATTATTTAATAAACTTGAAGTTTGATGTTGGTGAGGTAGATGATATTGATCATTTAGGAAATCGACGGGTTCGTTCTGTAGGAGAACTTTTACAAAACCAAGTCAGAATAGGATTAAATAGGTTGGAAAGAATTATTCGTGAGCGAATGACTATATGTGATATTAATTCATTAACCCCAAATACATTAGTTAATCCGAAGCCTATCATTGCATCTATAAGAGAGTTTTTTGGTTCAAGTCAACTGTCTCAGTTTATGGATCAAACTAATCCTTTAGCTGAATTAACTCATAAAAGAAGGGTAAGTGCCCTTGGTCCTGGTGGATTAAGTAGGGATAGAGCAGGGTTTGCAGTGAGAGATATTCACCCTAGTCATTATGGTAGGATATGTCCGATCGAAACTCCCGAAGGTCCTAACGCAGGATTGATTGGAGTTTTAGCTACTCATGCACGAATTAATTCTTATGGTTTTATAGAGACTCCCTTTTATAAAGTCATTAAAGGTAGGATACTCTTAGGTTCCGAACCTATCTATCTCACTGCAGACCAAGAAGATGATTCACGGATTGCGCCCGGTGATATTTTTATAAGTGAGGATGGGAATTTGATGGATTCGATGATTCCAGTTAGGTATAGGCAAGAGTTTACAACTGCTTCTCCTTTACAAGTCGATTATAGGGCGGTATCACCTATACAGGTAATATCGATTGCTACTTCGTTAATTCCATTTCTTGAGCATGATGACGCTAACAGAGCTTTGATGGGATCTAATATGCAGCGTCAAGCTGTACCACTTTTGTATCCTGAAAGTCCGCTTATAGGGACGGGTCTTGAGGCACAAGCCGCTAGAGATTCTGGAATGGTTACAGTGAGTATGGGGGAGGGTAGAGTAACTTATGTCTCCGCAGATAAAATTTGTATTACAGATTCAGAGGGTAAGGAAGTTTTTTATGCTTTGCAAAAGTATCAAAGATCTAATCAAGATACATGTATCAATCAGAGACCTTCTGTTTGGTTGGGAGAGGAGGTTAGTTCTGGGCAGGTGATTGCAGATGGTGCTGCGACAGAAGGGGGTGAGTTAGCTTTAGGGCAAAATATTTTAGTTGCTTATTTGCCTTGGGAAGGATACAACTATGAGGATGCATTTTTAATTAGTGAGAGACTGGTTTATAACGATGTCTACACGTCTGTGCACATAGAGAAATATGAGATCGAAGCTAGACAAACCAAATTAGGGTCGGAAGAGATCACTAGAGAATTACCTAACGTGAGTGACTACGCTCTAAGAAAATTGGATGACAATGGAATTATTTTAATTGGATCCTGGGTTGAATCTGGAGATATTTTGATCGGTAAGGTGACGCCTAAAGGTGAATCGGATCAGCCACCAGAGGGTAAGTTATTAAGAGCTATTTTTGGTGAAAAAACGAGGGATGTCAGGGATAGTTCTTTACGGGTCCCAAATGGTGGGAAGGGTCGAGTTTTAGATGTTAGAATTTTTACCAGAGAAAAAGGAGACGAGTTACCAACAGGTGCTAATATTGTCATTCGTGTTTATGTAGCTCAGACGAGAAAAATTCAGGTCGGGGATAAAATGGCCGGTAGGCATGGTAATAAGGGAATTATTTCTAAAATTTTGCCTAGACAGGATATGCCTTATTTACCTGATGGAACACCAGTAGATATTGTGTTAAACCCATTAGGGGTTCCATCTCGGATGAATGTTGGACAAATTTTTGAATGTTTGTTAGGTTTAGCTGCAGAAAATTTAAATAAGAGATTTAAAATTATACCATTTGATGAAATGTATGGTGCAGAAGCCTCCCGAATTTTAGTTAATGATAAATTAATGGAAGCTAAATCACTTACAGACAAAGATTGGTTATTTAAAATGAATCATCCTGGAAAAATGATGCTGTTTGATGGTCGTACTGGAGAAAAATTCGATAACCCTGTGACAGTTGGTATCTCCTACATGTTGAAATTAGTTCATTTGGTGGATGACAAGATTCATGCTCGTTCTACCGGTCCTTATTCTTTAGTTACACAGCAACCGTTGGGAGGTAAGGCGCAGCATGGAGGACAGCGTTTGGGAGAGATGGAAGTTTGGGCTTTAGAAGCATTTGGTGCTTCTTATACTTTACAAGAACTATTAACTGTCAAGTCAGATGATATGCAGGGAAGAAATGAAACTTTGAATGCAATTGTAAAAGGTAAACCTATACCTAGACCAGGTACACCAGAGTCTTTTAAGGTTTTAATGAGGGAGTTGCAATCTTTAGGATTAGATATTGGAGCATACAAAATTGAAAATTTATCAGATGGCCAGACTAGAGGAATAGAGGTAGATTTAATGGCTAATTCTCATTCACGTAGGAATAGTACTCGACCCATCTATGAATCTATGATTCGAGAGAACTTGGAAAATTCTTTTCTATAAGTCTATACATGAAAGAGTTCTGGGTGCTTGTATCTTTTATTAAGGAGATTTTATGCCAAAACTGGAACAATATTTTGATTATGTCAAAATAAATTTAGCTTCCCCTGAAAGAATAAAAAAATGGGGTGAGAGGATTCTACCTAACGGGCAAATTGTTGGGGAGGTAACAAAGCCAGAGACAATTAACTATCGCACCTTAAAGCCAGAAATGGATGGTTTGTTTTGTGAAAGAATTTTTGGCCCGGTTAAGGATTGGGAGTGTCATTGTGGTAAGTATAAGCGGGTTAGGTATAAAGGTATTATATGCGAAAGGTGTGGGGTTGAAGTGGCTGAGTCAAAAGTTAGGCGGCACCGAATGGGATATGTGGAGCTTGCAGCTCCGGTAACACATGTTTGGTATTTAAAAGGCTCGCCAAGTTATATTGCATTGTTATTAGATATCCCTTTAAAAGATGTAGAACAAATCGTTTATTTTAATTCTTACGTTGTAACTAGACCTGGAAATTGTCATACTTTGAACTATAAAAAGTTGTTAAGTGAAGATGAGTGGATAGAAATTGAGGATCAACTTTATCAAGAGGATTCAGATCTTCATGGGGTCGAGGTTGGCATTGGTGCTGAGGCAGTACAAAAATTATTGAAGGATATCGATCTAGAAGTGGAGGCTGAGAGTTTACGTGAAGAAGTCTTGTCTACTAAAGGAAGTAAAAAAGATAAAGCTATAAAAAGGTTGCGAGTATTGGATAATTTCATTGCTACCCGATCTGATCCGACATGGATGGTACTAACAATTTTACCAATTATTCCTCCTGATTTAAGACCTATGGTTCAGTTAGATGGAGGTCGGTTTGCTACTTCAGATTTGAACGATTTATATAGAAGGGTTATTAATAGAAACAATAGATTACGCAGGTTACAAGAAATTTTGGCTCCTGAGATTATCATACGCAATGAGAAACGAATGTTACAAGAGTCTGTCGATGCACTGATAGACAATGGTAGAAGAGGGCGAGTGGTTGTAGGGGCAAACAACAGGCCTCTAAAATCTTTATCTGATATCATTGAAGGAAAACAAGGTAGGTTTAGACAGAATCTACTGGGAAAAAGAGTAGATTATTCGGGTCGTTCAGTTATTGTTGTTGGACCTCAGTTGCAATTAAATCAATGTGGATTACCCAGAGAGATGGCTTTAGAATTGTTTCAACCCTTTGTAATTCATCGTTTAATCCATCAGGGACTTGTTAATAATATTAAGGCTGCGAAAAAAATGATTCAAAAGAATGACTCTACAGTGTGGGGTGTACTTGAAGAAGTGATTCAAGGGCATCCTGTGTTATTAAACAGAGCACCTACTTTGCATCGACTTGGTATTCAAGCATTTGAACCTTTATTAGTAGAAGGTCGAGCGATTAAATTACATCCGTTAGTTTGTCCAGCATTTAACGCGGACTTTGATGGAGATCAGATGGCTGTACATATTCCATTATCTTTGGAAGCTCAGGCTGAAGCTAGATTACTAATGTTGGCACCCTATAATTTTTTATCTCCGGCAACTGGAGAACCTATTATAATGCCAAGTCAGGATATGGTTTTAGGTTGCTATTATTTGACAGCTCATAATCCTTCACAGCAGACGAATTATCCTCATTATTTTTCTACTTTGGAAGATTGTTTAATGGCTTATGAACAGCATACTATACCGTTGCATGCTTATGTTTGGGTTCGGTTTAATGAAGCTGTTGAGGACGAGTCAAAGTTTGTAAAAACTATCCCTTTTGTGAATGATTCTGTTATAGAAGTTTTTTCCAGTCGGGTTATTCGAAGGGATGATCAAAATCAAGTTATAGTTCAATATATACTTACTACTCCTGGCCGAATTCTTCTAAATAAAGTTTTACAGGATTCGTTAACTTTTTCCGTATGATTGTAAGTTAATTCTTTATAACTAATAAAAATGAAAGAAAAATATCTGTTTTTACCTCCTAAACCAAAATTTACCAATAAGATTATTGATAAGAAGGAACTGCGGAAATTAATGGCATGGGCTTTTAGTAATTATGGGACAGGTAGAGCTTCTTATATGGCGGATAGGTTAAAAGAATTAGGGTTTCATTATGCAACAAAAGCTGGTATATCTCTTAGTGTCGAAGATTTACGAGTTCCCCCAACAAAGAGAGAATTGCTTTACAAGACGAATGAAGAGATTAAGCTCACTGAGCAAAAATATGGTCGAGGTGAGATTACGGCAGTTGAACGATTTCAAAAAGTGATTGATACTTGGAATAATTCTAGTGAGTCATTGAAAGATGAGGTTATTAAATATTTTAAAGAGACTGATCCTCTTAATCCAGTTTATATCATGGCATTCTCAGGAGCCAGGGGAAATATATCGCAGGTAAAACAGTTAGTTGGAATGCGAGGGTTGATGTCTGATCCTCATGGCCAAATTATAGACTTACCGATAAAAAGTAATTTTAGGGAGGGTTTAACAGTTACAGAGTATGTAATCTCTTGTTATGGGGCAAGAAAAGGTCTTGTAGATACTGCTTTGAGAACTGCTGATTCAGGTTATTTAACTCGACGATTGGTAGATGTGGCTCAGGATATTATTATCCGAGAGGTAGATTGTGGTACATCTAGGGGAATTATTTTAAAGGATATGGTTGATAAGAATAAGGTTCTTATTCCTTTGGAGAATCGACTTTTAGGGCGAGTATTGTTCGAAACTTTGTATTCCCCTGACACTGCGGACATTATTGCACATATTAATCAGGATTTAGATTCTTTGACTTCTAAATACATTGTAAAAGCAGGTATAAAATCTGTTTCTGTGAGGTCTCCATTAACTTGTGAATCGTCTAGATCTGTATGTCAATTTTGTTATGGATGGAGTCTTGCTCATGGATCCCTAGTAGATTTAGGAGAAGCTGTGGGTATTATAGCTGCTCAATCCATTGGAGAGCCTGGAACGCAGTTAACTATGAGGACCTTCCACACAGGAGGTGTTTTTACCGGGGAACTAGCAGAGCAAGTTAGAGCCCCATTTAATGGGGTCTTAAGATTTCCTAAATCTATTCGTGCTAAACCAACTCGAACTCGACATGGAGAAGAGGCTTTAGTCTTAGAAGAAAACATCAAAATAGATTTATATAGTTATGAAGCTATTAAGTCTAAAATGGAGTTGAAACAGGGAACGGTTTTGTTTTTGAGTGACAATGAGGAATTTACTGAAAAACAAGTCATTGGAGAGGTTAGTGCAAGAGGAAATTTGATTACTGAAAGAATGACAAAAGATCTTTCTAGCATGATCTCTGGTGAGGTCTACTTCTCGGATCTTTCTGTGGAAGAGAAGATAGATCGGCAAGGGAATGTGACTTTGACAACCTCACGAGGTGGTCTATTATGGATTTTAGCAGGGGATGTTTACAATATTCCAACGAATGCAGACATAGTTGTTGAACAAGATTATTCTGTGAAAAAAGGTGATATTTTGGCCACTACAGAGATAATAAGTGACTATGGAGGTACGGTTAGAGTCCTTCTAAATTCTTCCGAAGAGATTAATATCATTACTGCTTCAGCTTCTGTTGACAATGCTTTTGTACATCTGAATACTGATCCATTGCATCCAGATAGTCCTTATATTTTGGAACTAGAAAATGGTAAGAAATTTATAATCCATTGCTCACCAGGAAATAAAGTAACTAATTCGCAGACCATAGCAGAGTTGATAGATGACTCGTACTATACTCCTACTGGAGGTTTTATTAAATATCCCAACTCAGATAGCTCTAAAGTAACAAAACATAAGCGCGGTTATGAAGTTATAGACGATTTAGTTTTATATTGGGTTCCAGAAGAAACTCATGAATTAAATAAAGATATATCGTTATTGTTGGTAAGTAACAATACATTTATACCTACGCGGACAGAACTTGTAAAAGACTTGTATAGTCTAACATCTGGGTTTCTATCGATTGAGGAGGATAATGGTATTGTAAAAGAGATCATTATTAAACCTGGGTACTTGTATCCGATTGAAGACTTTATGTTTGCTAATTTTGAGGCAAGGATCTTTGAGCCTAATGAAGAAATTTATAAAGGTTTTAAGGTTGATGATACCTCTTTTATTGAAATAGTTGAATATGAGTCTGGTAAATTTTTATTAGTTCGTCCTGTAATTAAGTATTCGATCTGCCAAGACATTATTGAATTACAGCAGACACTTACGAATGATACTCAGACAATTTTAAATATAGGAGTTATCCAAAGGATTTTATTTAAAGATGGAGAATTGGTAAAATCAGCTTGTCCGGTAAATCTTTTAAAAACTTATTTGGTTTTAAATATTCAATCTGAGTTACCTCATCTATCGGGTGATGTAGAGTTTGTGCCAGTCGATTCTAGCAATAAATATAAACTTAAGTTGATTGTTTCTGAGAGTTTAACCATTAGAAAAGATACTTTTGGAGAGGTAAATAAAGCTTTTACAGTTAGTGAGTTCACAGTTTCTGATGGTGACGTTATTGTACCGGGTACTACTGTGGCAAAAACTAAATTACTTTGTCGATCTGATGGGCAAGTAAAGAGTATTTATACAAATAATAAATCTACGCGAAATATTTTGGTCTTAACTGAGTCAGATCGAAAATTAGTTGAAATTGATTTAAAAACACCTCAAGTTTCATGCGGTGATTTGGTTCGTCAGGGAGATCAAATTGCGGATGGTATCACTGCTCCTGATTCCGGTCAAATTATAGAGTTAAGTTCTAATCATATTAGTATTCGTTCAGGGTGTCCTTACCTAGTGTCTTCGGGAGCTATCCTTCAGGTGAATCATCTAGACTTAGTTCAGGCTGGAGATATTTTAGCTATTCTTGTTTTTGAAAGGTCTAAAACAGGTGATATAGTTCAAGGCTTACCTAGAATTGAAGAGATACTTGAAGCAAGAAAGCCTAAAGAACCTTGTAGATTAGCACAAAGACCTGGAAGATTAAAGTTGTATTATAATTCAGATGATACTACTGGGGTTAAAATTACTGATACTAGTGGATTTACTACGGAATATACTGTGCACTCAATACAAAAATTTATTGTGTCAAATGGAGATTGCTTATCCTTAGCAGATTCTATGACAGACGGGGCCCCAAATCCTCATGAAATGCTTGGTATTTTCTTTAATTTTTACAGGAATGTCATTAGTTTATATGAGGCTGCTAAACTTAGCCTTCAGAAAGTTCAAATTTATCTTGTCAATGAGGTTCAAAATGTGTACCAATCTCAGAATGTGGATATATCAGATAAACATATAGAAGTAATTGTTAGACAGATGACATCTAAGGTTCGGGTAGAGGATGGGGGGGATACAACTTTATTACCTGGAGAGTTAGTTGAACTTCAGCAGATAGAAAATATTAATGAAGCTATGCTATTAACTAAGGGACTTCCCGCTAGCTATTATCCTGTTTTATTGGGTATAACTAAATCATCTCTTAACACGGATAGTTTTATTTCTGCTGCAAGTTTCCAAGAGACAACACGAGTCTTAACAGAAGCTGCTATCGAAGGTAAAGCCGATTGGTTACGAGGATTGAAAGAAAATGTAATCATAGGACGTCTTATTCCAGCAGGAACTGGATTCAATTCGTATACAGATAATGTAAAGACAATTCATTTTGACAAATCTCCATCTTTAATGGAAAGTTATTACTCTGTATCGCCTGAAGATGACACAAAGTCATCTTTAGATTCGTTAGTACTAGACGATAGTGTTGCGAGAAAATATTCTTTTGTTGATGGTAACTCTTTCGTAAATATATCTGAAGACATTGTAAATTGAATATGATAAATTAAGTCTTAAAATGATACATCATCAAATATTATCTATATTTTGTACAACCTATAGAAATTAAATATAAAAGGAGTCACTGCATGGCGGTTGTTACGTTAGCCGAATTATTGGAAGCAGGGGTGCATTTTGGGCATCAATCTCGTCGTTGGAATCCTAAAATGTTTCCATATATATATGCCGAGAGAAATGGAATACATATTATTGATCTTGTACAAACATCTCAACTTTTAACAAATGCTTGTGAGTATGTTCGTAAATCTTCTCAAGAAGGTAAAAAATTTCTTTTCGTGGGTACAAAACGACAAGCGGCAAGTGTAGTATGTCAGGAAGCTGAACGATGTGGAGCACATTATGTAAATCAAAGATGGTTAGGAGGAATTCTGACGAATTGGTTTACGATTAGAACTAGAGTAGAGCATCTGAAAGATTTAGAACAGAAAGAAGAAAGCGGATATTTAGACCAACTACCTAAAAAGGAGGCAGCTTCTTTACGACGTGAGTTAGAAAAGTTGCGTAAAAACTTAAATGGCATAAAAAACATGAAAAGATTACCTGATTTAGTAGTTATAGTGGATCAAAAGCGAGAGAGTACTGCAGTTCAAGAGTGTATGAAATTAAATATACCAGTAGTTTCTCTTTTGGATACTAATTGCGATCCCGATTTAACGGATATACCTATACCAGCTAATGATGACGCTATTCGATCTATAAAGTTAATTTTAAGTAAACTAGCAGATTCTATTTACGAAGGGAATAATGGTAATTTTAGATTGGATGAGGTTGGATTCTCAGAAGCTTAGAGTAAGTATATACTAAATTTTTATTATATTTGGGAGGAAATTTATGGGAGTTGAAATCTCTGCACAAGCTGTTAAGGAATTACGGGACAAAACATCTGCTGGGATGATGGACTGTAAGAAAGCTCTACAAGATTCAAATGGTGATATGACAAAAGCCATGGAGACACTTAGACAAAAAGGATTAGCTTCTGCTAATAAGAAGGCTAGCAGAATTGCGACTGAAGGTGTTATTGAGTCTTATATTCACATGGGTGGCAAATTAGGTGTTATTGTAGAAGTTAACTGTGAGACTGATTTTGTTGCTAGGAGACCTGAGTTCCAAGAGCTTGCAAAAAATATCGCTATGCAAGTTGCTGCATCTCCATTGGTAGAGTATGTATCATTGTCGAATATACCTTCCAGTATTGTAGAAAAAGAAAAAGAAATAGAATCCTCAAAAGAAGATTTAGCTAAAAAGCCTAAAGATATAAAAGAAAAAATTGTCGAGGGGCGAATTCAGAAACGATTAAAAGAAATCACGCTTATGGATCAATTTTTTATTCGTGATTCTTCTATAACTATTGAAGAATTAATTAAACAAAATATAGCGAAATTAGGCGAAAATATTCAGATAAGACGCTTTGAAAAGTTCATCCTTGGAGAAGGATTAGAGAAACGTCAAGAAAGTTTTAGTGCAGAAGTTGAAAAAATGATAAAAAAATAAAAACCTATTAAGCTATTACTTTTACATTCTAAGTTTAATAAATATTTCTATGGAATATTTCTGTTACTAAAAATTGTGACGGTTATTAAATATGTTAGGTATAGAACATCTATGAACTCTTGAATTCCTTAATAAATTTTATACCTCTCAATTAACAGCGATCTACTATTGAAAGGTATAATTTATGTGTGTGGAATATTTCCACTATTTGTAGTTATATAGACATGTTATAAAAATTCCAAAGGTATGTATCAAGAAAATTTTTATAGTTTTATTACTTCATATTTGTTAGCCGAAATTGAAGTAGGAACTCATCTGTACTGGGAAGTTTTTGGTTTAAAAATTCATGGACAAACAATTTTGATGTCCTGGTTTGTAATTTCTGTATTATTAATATTTGCAATTGTAGGTACTCGAAATCTTAAGCAAATTCCTCAGGGAATTCAAAACTTTATGGAATATGCCTACGAATTTCTTCAAGATATAGCTAAAAACCAAATTGGAGAGCATAATTACAGACCTTGGGTTCCGTACGTAAGTACTGTTTTCCTTTTTATCTTTGTATCTAACTGGTCTGGAGCATTAATTCCACTTAAATTAATTCATTTGCCAAGTGGAGAACTAGCAGCTCCAACAAACGATATTAATACAACGGTTGCTTTGGCACTATTAACATCACTATCATATTTTTATGGTGGTATAAGTAAAAAAGGATTAAATTACTTTGGTCGTTATGTTCAGCCAACACCTATTTTGCTTCCAATTAATGTGTTAGAAGATTTCACAAAGCCTTTATCTCTAAGCTTCCGTTTATTCGGTAATATCCTAGCTGATGAATTAGTAGTATCAGTATTTGCATTATTGGTACCAATTTTTATACCGTTGCCTGTAATGACATTAGGATTATTTGCCAGCTCAGTGCAAGCTTTAATATTCTCTACTTTGTCTGCTGCATACATAGGTGAAGCTGTTGAAGAACATGGACACCACTAAATTTGCTCTTTACCATGTTTGATTTTTCAATTATTGTAAAATATTATTTAATCTAGGTATGTCTAGATTGTTCTGAAATATTCTAATTAAAATCTTAATCACTTAAAACATAATTTATGAATCCAATCGTATCTGCTGCTTCTGTAGTTGCTTCTGGTCTTGCTGTAGGTTTAGCTGCTATTGGTCCTGGTATCGGTCAAGGTTCTGCAGCAGCTCAAGCTGTTGAAGGTATTGCTCGTCAACCTGAAGCAGAAGGTAGAATTCGTGGTACACTTCTTCTTTCTCTAGCATTCATGGAATCCTTAACAATTTACGGACTAGTTGTTGCTCTAGCACTTCTATTCGCAAACCCATTCACAGCATAAATTTATTACAAGTAAAATATTTTTTAGTAAGCTTAACTACATAGTAGTTAAGTTCTTTACTGGAATACTTTTTTTAAGGGTCCATTAGATAATACAATAACAATGACAAATTCCTTATTCTCATTAGCTTTACAAGCGGTTAGTACAGAATCAGAAGGTGGATTGTTTGATTTTAACGCTACGTTGCCTTTGATGGCAATCCAAATACTTCTACTGATGGTGGCGCTTAATCTCATATTTTACAAGCCAATTGGACAAGTGTTAGATGAACGAGACGAATCTATACGTAAGCAGCTAACTCAAGCATCTGAAATGCTGACAAAAGCTGAAAGTATTACAAAACAATATGAGTTAGACTTAGCTCAAGAGAGACGAGAAGCACAAGCAATTATAGCTTCTGCTCAAAAAGCTGCTCAGGAAATAGTTGCTATGGAGATTAAACAAGCTCAGAAAGATACTGAACAGCTAGTAACAGAAGCAACAAACCAATTAAATTCTCAAAAAGAGAAAGCTTTAAAAGCTTTAGAGGAACAAGTTACCACACTAAGCGAACAGATAAAAAATAAACTTATAAGCAACCAATTAATTTCATAAGGATTTGGTGTGCACATCTTGTTTATGTACCAAAAATTATTACGTGAGTTAGAATTATGGACATTATTGGGAATTCCCTACTGATTAGTTCTATTGCCGGAGCTGAGTTATCTTCCGCTTCCTCTAAAGGTTTTGGATTTAACTCTAACATATTAGAAGCTAACGTTATTAATATTTTTATATTAGCCTCTGGAGTATTTTATTTAGGGCGTAATTTTTTATCCTCAGCTTTAGAACTAAGACAACAGAAAATTACTGAAGCAATTCAAGAAGCTGAAGAGAGATTACAACAGGCTAGCCTAAGATTAGCTGAGTCAGAAAAGCAGATGACTCAAGCAAAAATAGTTATTGATCAAATCAAGAAAGAGGCAGAAAGTACAGCTAGAAAAGTCAAAGAAACAATTCTAGCTCAAGGAAAATTAGACATCGAAAGATTGACTAATAGTGGTAAAAGTAGTATTGAAAAAGCTGAGCTTCAAATAAAAAAACAAATTCAGCAACACATAACTAATTTAGCATTAAAAAGAGTTACATCCCAACTTCAAGATTACATGACTCCTAGCGTGCAGTCCAAGCTTATCGATGCTAACATTTCTCAACTTGGAGGGCAAATATGAACTCAAAAAATACGAAGATAGCTCAACCTTATGCGGAAGCTTTCTTAGAACTATCATCTAAAGGATCCTTAGATACGCTTATAAATGACTTAAATTATTTATCCTCTAGTTTATCTTCTGCAGAATTAAAAAAATTATTGTCTAACCCTTTGATTAATTCTCAAAATAAGAAAAATATTGTTAAATCTATCTTTGGGGATAAAGTCGATAGTAAAACACTAAAATTTCTAATGGTACTATGCGATAGAGGAAGACTTTCTTACTTAGAATCTATAGTAGACAAATCCATAGAATTAGCTTACAAAGCAGCCTCTATAGAAATAGTAAAAGTAACAACTTCTGTAGGCTTTACACCAAGTCAACAAGACAGCCTAATTACTAAACTAAAGAAAATGACAGGGGCAAACCAAATTAAATTAGATATAGTTATTAATCCTAATTTAATCGGTGGTTTTGTAGTTCAAGTAGGCTCTAAAATTATTGATACTAGTATTCAAGGTCAATTAAGAGACCTATCTTCGTACCTTGGAGCATCTGTACTCTAAGTATATAAATAACGTCTTACAAGTTTTATAATTTTATAACAATTACAATTTATCAACACTAGCCAAATATTGATATGGTAAACATTAGACCTGATGAAATTAGCAGCATTATACGCCAACAGATTGATAAATATGATCAAGGAGTTCAAGTAGCAAATGTAGGAACTGTTCTACAAATTGGGGATGGTATTGCTCGCGTTTATGGATTAGATCAAGTAATGGCGGGAGAACTTTTAGAGTTTGAAGATAAAACTATTGGTGTTGCGTTGAATTTGGAAAGCGATAACGTTGGTGTTGTTATCATGGGTGAAGGACGAGATATTTTAGAAGGCAGCGCTGTAAAAGCGACAGGTAAAATTTCCCAAATACCTGTAGGAAAAGGCTACCTTGGACGTGTCGTAAATGCACTTGGTAAACCAGTTGATGGTAAAGGTGATATAGCTGCTACTGAAACTAGACTAATTGAATCTGTTGCACCTGGTATTATTTCTCGTAAATCAGTATGCGAACCAATTCAAACAGGTATCACTGCTATAGACTCCATGATTCCAATTGGAAGAGGACAACGAGAGTTAATCATTGGCGACAGACAAACGGGTAAAACATCTGTAGCGATAGACACTATCATAAATCAAAAATCTGAAAACGTTGTGTGTGTTTATGTAGCTATTGGACAACGTGCAGCTTCCATCTCTTCTGTAGTAACAGCTCTTGAAGAACGTGGAGCTTTAGATTATACAGTAATTGTATCTGCTTGTGCAGATGATCCAGCAGCTTTACAATATATAGCTCCATACACTGGTGCAGCCATAGCCGAATATTTTATGTACCAAGGTCAAGCAACACTTGTGATTTATGATGACTTATCAAAACAAGCTGCTGCTTATAGACAAATGTCATTACTTCTAAGAAGACCACCAGGTAGAGAAGCTTATCCAGGAGACGTGTTCTATCTACACTCTCGTTTACTAGAACGCGCAGCTAAGCTTAGTGATAAATTAGGAAGCGGAAGTATGACTGCTTTACCAATAATAGAAACTCAAGCAGGTGACGTATCTGCATACATTCCAACTAATGTTATTTCTATTACAGACGGCCAAATCTTCTTATCCGGTGACTTATTTAACGCAGGTATACGACCAGCCATTAACGTTGGTATCTCAGTATCCAGAGTTGGTTCTGCTGCTCAAATTAAAGCAATGAAAAAGGTAGCAGGTAAGCTTAAACTTGAATTAGCTCAATTTGCTGAACTTGAAGCATTCTCTCAATTCGCTTCAGATTTAGACCAAGCAACTCGAAACCAACTGGCAAGAGGCCAAAGATTGCGTGAGATCTTAAAACAAGCACAAAACTCTCCAATCCCAGTAGAAGAGCAAGTTGCAATAATTTACACAGGGATAAATGGCTTCTTGGATGATGTTCCAGTAAACCAAGTTAAAGCATTTGTCGATAACCTGCGCACAAACTTAAGAAATTCTAAACCTCAATACGGACAGTTAGTAAGATCCTCAAAAGACTTTACAAAAGAAGCTGAAGATCTACTAAAAGGTTCCATTTCCGACGTAAAACAAAGTTTTGTATCTTAAAATTTAAGGAAAAGAAAGTATAAAATACCGTTTTAATTTATACTTTCTTTTTCTTTTATCCAATCATAACCTTTTCGCTCTAACTCAAGTGCAAGTTCTTTAGTCCCGGTTTTAACAATCTGACCTTCCTCCATAACATGTACAAAGTCAGGGACTATATAGTCTAAAAGCCTTTGATAATGAGTAATTAAAATAAGTCCATTCGAAGAGTTAGCTAAGGTATTAACCCCTTGAGCTACGATTTTTAAGGCATCGATATCTAAACCTGAGTCAGTCTCATCCAAAACTGAAAGTTTTGTATCTAATAATGCCATTTGGAGGATTTCGTTCCTTTTTTTCTCACCCCCAGAGAAACCTTCATTTACATTTCTCATCAAGAAACTACTTTCCATTTTTACAATATCTAACTTAGAATGAATAAGCTCGAAAAACTCCAAGGGTTCTATCTCTTTAAGCCCCTTTGCTTTCTGTCTAGCATTATAAGATAGACGTAAGAAATCTGCATTAGTTACTCCAGGTATTTCAACAGGATATTGGAAACCCAAAAATATACCCATTTGCGCTCTTTCCTCAGGCGCTTTCTCCAAAATAGAAATATTCTCAAACAAAATATCTCCACCAGTAATTACATACGAAGGATGCCCTACTAAGACCTTGGCTAGAGTACTCTTCCCCGAACCATTCTTTCCCATAATTGCGTGGATTTCACCAGAATTAACCGTCAAATTAATACCTTTTAAAATTTCCACATTACCAATGTTTGCACGTAGATTTTTTATTTCTAAAATACAAGTCTTTTTACTACACATAAGTTATCCCACGCTCCCTTCTAATTTAAGACTTAATAAACGATCTGCTTCTAAAGCAAACTCCATTGGAAGTTCAGTAAAAACTTCTTTACAGAAACCACTAACTAAAAGACTAACAGCAGATTCTAGATCAATCCCCCTCTGTAAAAAATAAAACAACTGTTCCTCTTCTATCTTTGAAGTAGAGGCCTCATGCTCTACTCTACTAGAGCAATTATTCACTTGAATATATGGAAAAGTATTAGCTTGAGCTTTTCCACCAATAAGCATAGAGTCACACTGTGAATGATTAAAACTGTTACAAGCTTTAGAACCAATCTTCACCTGGCCTCGATAAGTATTTTTTGAATTACCAGCAGAGATACCCTTAGATACAATACGACTTTTTGTATTTTTACCAATATGAATCATCTTTGTACCCGTATCTGCTTGTTGATAATAATTAGTCAGAGCTACTGAATAAAACTCACCTGAAGAATCATCACCAAGGAGGATACAGCTCGGGTACTTCCAAGTAATAGAAGAACCTGTTTCTACTTGAGTCCAAGAAATCCTTGCATTATCACCCGCGCATAAACCTCGCTTAGTAACAAAATTATAAATACCCCCCACACCATCTGAATCACCAGCGTACCAATTTTGAACAGTTGAATACTTAATCTCTGCATTTTCCAATGCAACTAATTCTACTACTGCAGCGTGCAACTGATTTTTATCAAATTTTGGAGCAGTGCAACCTTCTAAATAACTTACTTTACTAGATTTATCCGCAATTATAAGAGTTCTTTCAAATTGACCTGATTCTTCATTGTTGATTCTAAAGTAGGTGGACAGGTCCAAAGGAGAAACAACTCCCTCAGGTATATAACAAAATGAACCTTCAGTAAATACAGCAGAATTTAAAGCGGCAAAATAATTATCCCCAATTGGTACAACTGTGCCAATATATTTTTTTACTAATTCCGGATAGCGCCGTAATGCTTCTGAAATTGGGCAAAAAATTATACCCACTTTCGATAACTCCTCCCGAAAAGTAGTACCTATTGAAACACTATCAAAAATAGCATCCACAGCTACATTAGTTAACCTTTTTTGCTCAGTAAGTGGGATACCCAATTTCTCAAAAGTCTGTAAAATTTCCTGATCAATTTCATTCAAACTATCTAGTTTCTTACTTACTTTGGGAGCAGAGTAATATAATATATCTTGATAATTAATAGCAGCGTGATTTAAACAAGCCCATTCAGGAGAAGTCATAGTTTTCCAAGCTCTATACCCACGCAGACGGAAAGTCAACATAAAACTAGGCTCGTCTTTTTTCTGAGAAATCAATCCAATTATACTTTCACTTAAACCTTTTGGAAATTCCTCAGTTTCGACATCTGTCTTAAAGCCATACTTATAAGGTTTATCAACCAAATCCTTAAATCCACCCTCACCATAATTTTTAGACGAGGAAACCTGATTAATTTTATTGGACATAACTAGCTTACGTATTATTTATAGTGGGTAATTTTATATATGTATAAAAATAATAGCTGATTTTAGTCTCAAAATAATCTAGTTGACCTATCCATTTATTCTAATAAAATATATTCAAATATTAAAATTTGATATAATAGAAAAAGGGTAAGTGGCGGAATGGTAGACGCAATACACTCAAAATGTATCGACTTAAAATCATGAGGGTTCGAGTCCCTCTTTACCCACTACAATTAGAGTATAAGGATTATTGTATTTTATCTGATAAACTTTCTATAAAAACAGTGGCTATAAACAAAATTACATGAGTTTACTTATAATCGGATCTACAGGAACATTAGGGCGTCAAATAGTTAGAAGAGCAATAGATGAAGGATACCCCGTTAAATGCTTTGTTCGTAATTTAAGAAAAGCTTATTTTTTAAAAGAATGGGGAGCCGAGTTAATTTATGGAGATTTAAGTTTACCTGAAACAATCCCCATGACACTAAAAGATGTAACAGCTATTATAGATGCATCTACAGCAAGGCCCTCAGACCCCTACAGTGCTGAAAAAATTGACTTGGTTGGTAAAATTGCACTGATTGAAGCTGCCAAAGTAGCAGGAGTAAAAAAGTTTATATTCTTCTCCGTGTTAAATGGAAATTACCACTCCAATGTCCCCCTAGTAGATTTAAAAATTAAACTAGAATCCTACTTAATCGAATCAGGCTTAGATTACACAGTTTTTTACCTAACAGGATTCTTTCAAGGGTTAATTAGTCAATATGCAATACCTATACTAGAAAAGCAACCTATATGGACAACCAGTGAAATAAAAAATGTTGGATACATAGATACCCAAGATGTAGCTAAATTTGCATTACGCAGTCTAAACTTACCAGAAGCAAAAAACCAAAAATTCCCTCTAGTAGGTATAAAAGGATGGAGCTCGGAAGAAATAATTCAACTATGTGAACGACTTTCAGGTCAATCAGCTTCGGTAACTAAAATACCTCTATCTTTACTACGATTCTTAAAACAACTTACGGGCTTCTTTGAATGGGGGAAAAATATTTCAGATAGACTGGCTTTTGCAGAAGTATTAGTTATTGGGCCAGACATGACCACAGATATGTCCCAGACCTACAAACTTTTCGAATTTGAACCTACAGAATTCTCCACTTTAGAAAGATATATGCAAGACTACTTCGGAAGAATTTTACGAAGATTAAAAGAATTAAGCGATGAAAGAGAAAAATCTCTGTAATTGCAATAAAAAAATAATCAAATATGTGACATTTTTCTTCCCTAATTAACTTTAATTATAAAGTAAGGATATAATTAGTTTACATAGGAATACTTATAATAGCAAAACTATCATTCTGGGGATAACTTAATGTTCACACTAAAAATTGTTGTATACACTACAGTGACGTTTTTCATATCTCTTTTCACTTTCGGTTTCTTATCCAATGATGCCTCTCGAAACCCAAGCAGAAAAGATTTAGAATAATGAAAATAAATTAATAACTAATTAATTAGTTATTAATTTATTTAAAACCTAAAATTATCTAGTTAAATTATTGTCTTTTACAAATGAAAAACTGGCGATCTGACAACTTAAATCAATCTGCATTTGAAAAAACTGGTCCTATTCCAAGGTCTATAACAAGAACATTTGAAAGGTTTAAGAAAGAATTAGACCCTAATGCTGAGTCAGAAATCATCGAAGAGTTTCGCGTTTCAAGATATCAAACTTCTGCATCAATAAAATATTTACTACTATTGATACTATCTCCAATTTTAGTTAATCAAATCTCTCGAAGTTTTATTTTTTCTCCATTCATCGATCATTTCTGGAATGAAAAAAATAGTGCAATATTTTTAAATGTATCCCAAGAAGAACGAGCATTCAGTGAGCTACAACGGTTTGAAGAAAAAATTCATTTCGAAATCTTGATTGGTCAACTCCCTACATTATCACAAGAAGCTATCGAAAAAGAAATCAAAAACAAAGCAGTTGAGTTAGCACAATACTATTCCTATGAAAGTACGAATGCCATAAAAAATCTACTATCAGATATAGTGAGTTTTTTCACATTTTTTTATCTAATCGTGACTGGAAAAAGACAAATATCTGTCCTAAAATCATTCATCAATGAGTTAATTTATGGCCTTAGTGATACTGCAAAAGCCTTCTTAATAATACTATTCACCGATGTCTTCGTCGGATTTCACTCAACCCATGGCTGGGAGGTTATACTCGAAAACGGATTACGACATTTTGGTCTACCCGAAAACAGAGATATCATCTTTTTATTTATAGCTACTTTTCCAGTTTTACTAGATACAGTGTTTAAATATTGGATATTTAGGTATCTTAATCAAGTATCGCCATCTGCTGTAGCAACATATCATGAGATGAACGAATAAAATAAAGAGATAATTTGACAACTATCTCTTTACATAGCTCTTACTTAATTAAAACAGATGAGTTTTGCAAAAATGCCACATTGCTTATTAGAATATAAGCAAATGTTGAACCGCCAATTGCACCTAATAACCAACCGGATGTAAACTGCCTCCACCCTTTTGCAGTCTGCAATTGATCACTAGCTTCTGATTCTTCAAATGACACAACCCCATAGATAGATAAGCAAGCAGTCATAATAAAAATTAAACCAACTGAAGCAAAAAAACCAGCTAATAACGCAACATCAGAATTACGCAAAGGCCCTAATTTATAGAAAGGACCAACTAAAAAATAACCATGCGTAATACCTATTTCTAAACCTCTTAGAATAGGAGATAACCCAACTCTATACGCTGGTAAATTGCTTAAAAGATTTCTAGTGAAACTGGATGTACTAACAGGAGTAGCTAAATTACCTACAAAAGGATCGTCATTATATGGTTTTATAAAATTAGACATAATTTTAAACTTAAAGTTGAAATAGATTCTACATTGTCTACCAATTATAACGGAATAAACAAATAGTTTTTTGCTGTTGTAAAAAAAAATTAACTAATAAATCTTAAACATAGGCTTACAGTCCTAAAGTAATAGGATATACTGTAAAAAATAACTAGAATCAACAAAAAAATGAGTATATTACTAGGTTACATTATTTTACTTGGATGTGCGTTTGGATTAGCAGCAGGATTGTTTTTTGGACTATCCTACATCAAATTAATATAAATAGATCGCAATATGCTTAATTATTATAAAAAACCTTTTGTTTAAGTATTAATTAAGCATTTGTCAATCATTTATAGAATACTAATATATTTACATTTCTATATGGTTAACGTTAATTCAGGTGTTCGACATGATCTAATATTAGGTTCAAGAAGAATAAGTAATTATTTATGGGCACTTATAAGCTTCCTAGGGGGATTAGGTTTTTTTATTGTCGGGATTTCTAGCTACCTAAAAATTCAATTACTACCATTTAGTAATAACGATAATATAGCTTTCATTCCCCAGGGAATTGTAATGGTTTTCTATGGATCAATAGGTTTATTCCTAAGCTTGTTTCTAGTAATAAATATACTCTGTAACGTTGGAGGGGGCTATAATAAATATGATAAAGAAAATGAAACCATAGAAATTTTCCGATTAGGATTTCCTACGAAAAATCGTGATATCTATCTATGCTATAAATTTAAAGATATAAAATCTATAAAACTTAGCATTCAGGAAGGATTAAATCCAAAACGCGAGATCTATTTGTGCACAAAAGATCAACGACAAATACCTCTTACTCGAATAGGTGAGCCAATATTACTATCTTCCATCGAAGAAGAAGCTGTAGACTTATCCGTATATCTCAACGTTCCGCTTGAAGGATAAAAATCTAGGAAAAGCTAGTATTCTTTTTTAAAGAAATGTACAATATTATTATTATTAACAAATTAATAAGCAAAAATATTATCCATAGCGGGCATAGTTTAGTGGTAAAACCTTAGCCTTCCAAGCTAATGATGAGGGTTCGATTCCCTCTGCCCGCTTATAAGAAAATAGATTTTTAATTCTAACAAAGTATTTAAATAAAAATGTTCTTTTGAGGATTTTTTTAGTTACTATAGGGTTAGATAAAAATCTAACAATGTACAGAAGCTATGTGTACCCATGTGACTATCTCATAGCGTTATAAGTTTTACTCGTATAAAAATTTACTTATTTGTAATCTTATTAACTAAGAGAAAACACCTTCGGTATAATGTAGATGTCAAATAATTTAATAATAAAATTGTTTGATTAAAAAGATAAAAAATTGTTAACATGCTACCGACTTTAGTTTCTAACTTTGGCGTATGTACTATCTTAATTTATCTTTTTTGAAAATATATAAATAACTGAATCCTTATACTTTTAACTTTTCCGGAGGTACTCTATATGTCAGGAGGTTCAACAGGGGAACGTCCATTCTCTGATATAATCACTAGTATACGTTACTGGATTATTCACAGTATAACAATTCCTGCTCTTTTCGTAGCTGGCTGGCTTTTTGTTAGCACAGGACTAGCATATGATATATTTGGCACACCTAGACCTAACGAATACTTTACACAAGAACGCCAACAAGTTCCTTTAGTAAACGATAGATTTAGTGCTAAACAAGAGTTAGAAGATTTAACAAAAGGTTTGTAAAAATAAGTGAGATTTCATCGTGAGCAAAATTAAACAACCTATCGCTTATCCTATTTTTACGTTCAGATGGCTAGCTATTCATGGTCTTGCTGTCCCAACTGTGTTTTTCCTTGGTGCGATTACTTCTATGCAATTCATTCAACGATAGGAGGATAATATGAGTGGTCCTAATCCTAATAAACAACCAGTTGAGTTAAATCGTACATCTCTTTTTTGGGGATTACTATTAATTTTCGTTTTGGCAGTTTTATTCTCTAGTTACTTCTTTAATTAATACTAAAGTATTAGTAGTTCTTAACCAGTAACAAAATCATTATCTTACGTTCATTAGAGACTTTCTGAGATTTAATACAGTGGAGGGTAATTGTAGATGGCTAGTACGGGTAGAATTCCTCTTTGGCTTATAGGCACAGTAGGTGGTATAGCAGCTTTAACAGTTGTAGGATTATTCTTTTATGGTTCTTATTCTGGAGTAGGTTCATCCCTATAGAGTATGCAACCGATAAATAAGATCTAAAATAAATAATAACAAATTAGACCTAAAGTAAAATTTGTTATTATTTATTTTGTTTTAAATGCTTTTTAGCTTACTATGTCCTGTTCAATGTATATAAAAGCAAAAGCCATAACTAACCCTGGAAATACAATACCAATCAGAGGAACAAGAATTGACGGAAGATATGCAGCTGTCATGATCTATTAAAAATACTAGTAATGTTAATAAAAACCGAAATAACTATAATTATAAATCATAGATGAGAATCTTTACTTATTTTAGTACTAAACTAAGTGAATATAAAATATACTTGAGAATATATTTACATTCAAAGAAATTCTATTCAGAAATAACATCTGTACGAACAAAAATTCAAATATGTTAAGTAATAATATTCCAGAAAGTCTTCAAGCGATTCAAAAATTCTCAGAAACATACGCAAAAAGAACGGGCACTTTCTTTTGTTCGGATCTTAGTATCACTGCTATAGTAATAGAAGGTCTTGCTAGACACAAAGATGAATACGGTGCTCCATTATGCCCATGTCGACACTATGATGATAAACCAGCGGAAGTCTCCTCAGCATATTGGAACTGCCCTTGTGTACCTATGCGAGAGCGAAAAGAGTGCCATTGCATGTTATTTTTAACTCGAGATAATGAATTTTCCAGTGAATGCCAGGACATCAGCTTAAACCAAATACTAGAATATACAAACCAAGATTAATTCATATAAAAATTAAAAAGTTATCATGACCTAGCACTAACTCACACGTAGTGCAGCTAGATTTTCTAGAATCATAATAACTCTTTTAACAAAGTATGATTATTTATAAATTACCGCGTCTTAGTGCTATTAATACGATAATAGCTGGCCCAGCTGTAATTACAAGGAACAGGGACACTAGTTGTAACAAAGTTGTAGGATTAAAAAACATAATAAAGTCCCCTATAATTAAATCAATATATATTTCTTTTATTACAATATGTATAACCTAGAAATAATAGCTATATATATACTATATTCTAATACCTTTATCAGAATATAACTCTTTGTAAAAAATCTTGTAAACAAAGATATAAAAGTAGTAATGACTATCATTCATATTTTCTAATCTAAAACCAAAACTTCTACATATATCGTACTCAAATTTAAAGATGAAATACAGAGACGAACTATTCTCACTTGTGGATATAAAAATGATAGATACCAAGAAATCCCCACTGTGGTTATAACTGACGAATTTACTTTCAACCGTATTAAAGCCATAAGAATAATCTAATGTTTAATATCAACTTACAGAGCTTGTCTTAATTAATTAATTATGATATGAATATGATAATAATAATTTATAGGGCTGCTAACTCAATGGTAGAGTACTCGGCTTTTAATCGATTTGTTCCGGGTTCGATCCCCGGGCAGCCCATAGAAAAAACATAAAAATAAAATAATATCATGCTAATAATGTGTTTCACAATGTACAATCTAATTAAAATTCAATAGTCTACTTAACTACCCCCAGGGGAATTCGAATCCCCGTTACCTCCGTGAAAGGGAGATGTCCTAGGCCTCTAGACGATGGGGGCCATAAAAACTTTTAATCTATATGTTATATATGTATCTAAATATAATATATGTGTCAACTACTTAACTAAATATACATAACTGAAAAAATTTTACAACTTTACTAGTGAAGACTATAAAAACCTTTTGTATAAAAAATATATATACACATGAATAACCTATTACCAATATTATACCTATTTATACTAATTACCTCTTTAGTGCTAGTGTTATTCTTTTTGTTTAAGCAAATATTTCAGAAAAGAGGAAAAGAAAATGAATTAGCAGTTCTACAAGAAAAATTTAGAACTCGTACCATTACTTATTCTGAACATTATTCACTAGGAGTCATATACCTATCAAAAAAACTATTCGATCAAGCTATAATTCAACTTTCTTACGCTTTAAAAAAATGGGATCCACTAGATAAAATCGGTTTAGCTAATTTGTATAACACAATAGGTTTCACATACTTTGAAAGTGAACAATTTGATTTAGCAATATATTATTACCAAGAAGCTATAAAACTTATTCCTGAGTATCTGATAGCCTTAAATAATTTAGCTTATGCTCACGAGAAAAAAAAATCCTTACAAGATGCAATAAATATCTACAAAAAAGTTCTAATTTACGATGAGAAAAATACTATAGCAAACGAAAAGATTCAATCACTAAGTCGTAGGGTAAAAATTCGGGATGACAGGATTTGAACCTGCGGCATCCTGCTCCCAAAGCAGGCGCGCTACCAAACTGCGCTACATCCCGTATATATAACACAGTTTTATAATACCACACGATAAGAATCATGTCTAGCCCATTTGTCTACTTTAGATTATTTAAAATTTGAAAGTCTTTAATGATAGAAAAAAATGGTATTATATTACCATGAAGATATAAAGGAGAAAACTCGTGAAAAACTGGATCTCAACTCTACTAGCAATAAGCTTATTTGTTCTTCCTTCAACTGCGAAGGCAGATGTATCTGGTCTAAAACCTTGCAAAGAATCAAAAGAATTTCAAAGAAGATTAGACCAAAGTGTAAAAAAACTTGAAGCTCGAGTAAAAAAATATGACGCTGGAAGCCCACCTGCACTAGCTTTACAAAAACAAATTGAGAAAACTCAAACTCGATTTGATCGATACGGGAAAGCAGGACTTCTATGTGGAACCGATGGGTTACCACACCTAATAGCAGATGGCCGTTGGAACCATGGTGGAGAATTTATGATACCTGGACTATTTTTCCTTTACATTGCAGGTTGGATAGGTTGGGTTGGTAGAAGCTATGTTCAATGGGCTCGAACATCAGATAAACCTACGGAGAAAGAGATTATTATTGATGTTCCAGTGGCTTTAGGTTTTGTGACAACAGGATTTATTTGGCCATTTTCTGCCTTTAAAGAATTTACAAGTGGTAATCTAATAGCATCTGCAGATGAAATTACAGTATCTCCTAGATAGTAAAATTACAAATTATTGACACAAAACCTATGGACAGCAATTTCTTAAAATACCTATCAACAGCTCCCGTTCTATTAACAGTATGGTTATCATTTACTGCCGCTCTTGTAATAGAGGGTAATAGATTCTACCCAGACATGCTATATTTCCCACTGTAAAATCAGGATAAATCTGGTTAAATTGAATAAAGACTCAAAAGGTGCTATGATATAATTAATCCTGGCTATAAAATATTATAAATTCTTAATGTATGAGAACCGGAAGGTAGCAGTATAAAGAACATATATAATAAAGTTGTAGTCCAGGTTTCAAAATTTTTATTTCTACAAACTTTTCCACATAAAACGTACCCAAAGTTGATTTACGCTTGAAAGATACAAAATCCTTAACATTAACAAAAGAGCTTAATAACATCTCTAACATGACTTATTACCCATGTGAATCATATTATTAGATTTATCTTAAAGTAGATAAGATGATAAATTAGAATATAGAAGAAAATTTCACGAGATAATAATACCAATCAAACTAAACTAGTTTATACTATAAATAAGAAATTAGTAATACTCACACACAAGAGGATTAAAATGACTCCATCCCTATCAGCTTTTATAAACAGTTTGCTTCTAGGCCTATTCGTAGTAATTATTCCAATTGGCTCTGCCTTGTTCCTTGTAAGCCAAGCTGACAGACTAACCCGTAATTAAAAACTTAGAGAGTTCTGATAAAACTTAACTTTATTAGAACTCTGATTCCTGCAGTAAAACTAGACTCCCATTTAGTATTAAGATATTTTTACTAATAGATTAAATTATAGGACTTCTTCTATGATTATAAATAGTAATATGTCTAGATCTTGTTACGTGTAACACTAAACTCTATTAACTTAAACTGACAATACATCTTAGTATCTAATTCATGAATAAACAAAATTCTCCTCTATATTTTCTTTTAGGAATGTGCACATTAGTTTTCTGTTCAAGTACAGCTTTAGCTATAGACTTAGACGAAACTACTCGAACTGTACCTTTGGACTCTTCTGGATCTACCGTAATACTAACTCCAGAACAAGTAAAAAGAGGAAAAAGATTATTTAACGCATCATGTGGTCAATGCCACGTTGGTGGAGTAACTAAAACAAATCCTAACCTTGGACTTGAACCAGATGCTTTAAGCTTAGCCACTCCCCCAAGAGATAATGTTAACGCATTAATTGACTACTTAAAAAATCCTACAAGTTATGATGGTTCAGAATCTATAGCAGAATTACATCCTAGTACAAAAAGTGCAGACATATTCCCTAAAATGCGTAGCCTAAGTGACGAAGACCTATTTGCAATAGGTGGCCATATTCTCCTACAACCTAAACTTGGAGGAGAAAAATGGGGTGGAGGAAAAATTTACTACTAAAATAGCATAAACTTTTCGTATGGTAATACTAAAGGTATTACCACACGAAACTTTAATAGGATATTTTTTTATTTCGATTCCTATCAAGCTCAAGATATTCCTAAAATTATATGACCTATACACTAATTCTAATAGAAAAAAGTCACGTGGCTTTAATTTATTCCGAAGAGTCTTTAATAAATTTATTAATGGAACATTCAATCTATAAAATAAATGATATTTATTTAGGAAGAGTAACAAAAATATTACCTAGCTTAGATGCAGCGTTTATTGCACTAAATTCTCAAGCAAAAAATGGCTTTATTCATTTTGGTTACCCAAAGGAAAGTCAAAAGAAACGTCAGGTTCCAACAGATCAAAAAATCTATCCCAACAAAGACATTTTAGTACAAATCACACGAGAACCTGTGGGAACTAAAGGCCCTAGCGTAACCTCTGATATCAGTCTAATAGGCAAATATCTAGCTATATTCCCATCATCTCAACATGTTCGCATCACACAAAAAATAAACAGCGAAGGGGAGAAAGACTACTTACAAAGTTTAGGATGCTTAATTCAACCTAAAACTATGGGAATCTTAATGAAAGTAAATTCTCTTTCTGCAAACGCAACTTTTTTGTTAAAAGAGCGAAATATGTTAAAACATAGATGGTGGAATATAATTAAAAGTTCCAAAACATTTCTTTACCCTAGATTAGTAAGTAAAAAACAAGGTCTAGTAAATAAAATATTTGAAAACTATTCCTACGATACAATGCCATTCAATAAAATAATTGTGGACTCCCATGAAACAGCTTTAAAAGTAAAGAAAATTTTAAGTAGACTATATATCTCCAAAGCCCCTAAAAGCTTAGTGATAGAAGTGCACAACAACAATTTATTCGTAATCAAGCAATATATGATAGACTTGATTATCTCAGATTTGATGAAACCAAGAGTAAACTTACCCGGAGGGGGGTATATTGTGATTGAAAAAACCGAAGCCCTAACTACGATCGATATAAACTCTGGATCCTTCATAAATCGATCTAACTCTCGTGAAACTAGCCTATGGGTTAACTATTCTGCAACTCATGAAATCTTAAAACAATTAAAATTACGAAATATTGGGGGAATTATTATCATTGATTTTATCGATTCCACAAATCAAACAGACCAAATGAAAATTTTACACTACATGAGTAAACTAATGAAAAAAGATCCTGTCCGATGTATTATAATACAAATGTCTGAACTAGGATTAGTTGAGATTATTAGAACCCGGCATGGACAAAGTATTTACGATGCTTTCAGTCGTAGATGTAATATGTGCAGTGGACTAGGCTACTTACCATCTCAGCTTACGAAAGAAAAAGAAATATATTACGAATTAAACTTACATCTAAACCCTAGTCTCTAAGATATACTATTTGTATCAAATAAAAACTTAGTTCAATTAGAAGAGCATGTAGCTCAGTGGATAGAGCACCAGATTCCGGTCCTGGTGGTCGTGGGTTCGATTCCCTCCATGCTCGGTACATTGACCATAAACAAATTTACACCAAAAAAGATGTAAATTTAAGCCATCTATGGTAATATATCCATGGTTAAGGGACTGTACAGGTATCGACATTTTATGAAAAGTAATAGTATGATGCAAGTCAAGTAAGATTTCTCTTGTAAAAAAAAATCAAATAATAAATGCAAATAATATAATTTCTTTCTCTAGAAAACTTGTTTTAGCCTAAACCATTGTTCAGATTAATTCAAGATGAAAAATTAATTAGATAAATAGTTATTTAGAAATTATCATAACTTAAATAAGAAATGTAATTTCAGTCGGTAGTCACGAGACAAAAATCAGTCGCTTTAAACCTAGAATAAAGCTAAACTTGTGAAGGAATTTATTACAGTTAATTGAATGGACGTGGGTTCAATTCCCACCAGTTCCAATGTATATACTTTGCATCTGTGGCCGAGCGGTCGAAGGCACCGGACTCATAATCCGTATCTCACGGGACAACGCTGGTTCAAACCCAGCCGGATGCAAGCCCAATAAAAATCTGATATTATATAACTCTAGTATCAATTAATTAGATGCACTAATCCATAATAAAGTATAAGTTTAAGCAGGCTTTTTCCGAAGTCAATAATATGAAACATACCTTATCAGTACTAGTAGAAGATGAATCAGGAGTTCTAACACGTATTGCAGGTTTATTTGCCAGAAGAGGATTTAATATTGAAAGCTTAGCTGTAGGTCCAGCTGAACAACAGGGCGTCTCTAGGATTACAATGGTTGTACCTGCAGAGAATAGTACTATAGAGCAATTAACAAAACAACTATACAAGCTTGTCAATATTTTGCGAGTTCAAAACATAACAAACATCCCTTGTGTAGAGAGAGAGTTAATGCTTTTAAAAGTAAATACAGAAGGTATCAAAAGATCAGAAGTACTTGAAATTGTACAAATTTTTAGAGCACGAGTTGTCGATCTAGCAGAGAGTTCTCTAATTATTGAAGTGACAGGAGACCCAGGAAAAATGATGGCAATAGAACAAATTCTAACTCCTTTTGGAATAACGGAAATCGCACGAACAGGAAAAATTTCATTAACTCGTGAATCTAAAGTTAACACAGAGTTTCTAAGAACTTCAATAAGATAAAATATGGGGGTGGAGGGACTCGAACCCTCACGACCGAAAAAGTCAACAGATTTTAAGTCTGTTGTGTCTACCATTCCACCACACCCCCTTCATAAGATTATAACAGGCGGCACCCGGATTTGAACCGGGGGTGAAGGATTTGCAATCCCTTGCCTTACCACTTGGCCATGCCGCCATGGTATTTATATCTCGTAGTAATAATAACATAAAAAAAATTTTTACGTATAGATTTGAAAAATTATTAATATAATTAAGGTCTAAAAACTCTACTTTTTCTGATGTCCTCGGCCTGAATAGTAACTAAATCGGCTTTAGTTAGTACTCGGTCCCCAGCGGCAAACATTCGATTTGCCTGTCTCATTCTAGCTCTATCAATTGCGTTACGAACACTTCTAGCATTTGCAAAGTGAGGTTGTTGCATTCTCAACTTAATATATTCTAATAACGCAACCTCAGATTCAGGTGTCAATACGTACTGCTGATCTTCTAACATCATTTTTCCTATCTCTAATAATTCTTCAGGACTATAATCTGGAAAATCCACATGATTAGCCACCCTCGAAGATAATCCCGGATTAGACGTATAAAAACTATCCATTCTATCCTTGTATCCAGCAAAAATTATCACTAAATCATCTCTTTGGTTTTCCATGACTTGTAACAATATCTCAATAGCCTCTGCACCATAATCTCTTTCATTGTCTGGTTTATATAAATAATATGCCTCATCTATAAATAAGACACCACCCATTGCACGTTTTAAAACTTCTTTTGTTTTCGGAGCTGTATGACCTATATATTGACCAACTAAGTCATCCCGAGTTACGGTTATCAAATGTCCCTTTCTAACATAACCTAATCTAAATAAAATATCTGCCATTTTTAAAGCCACAGTTGTTTTTCCTGTACCTGGACTTCCAGTAAATGACATATGCAAACCAGGATTAGATGAAGTTAAACCTAAAGCTTTACGTAACCTATGAACCAATAATAAGGCGGCAACCTCTTTGATTCTTGTTTTTACAGGCACTAAACCGATTAAATCTTTATCTAACTGATCCAATACTTCTTGGATTTGCCGTTTTTCATATTCTTCTTGAAGATTAACTAAAATGTCGTCTTGAACCTGTTGGACAGATGCCATATTTTTATAAAAAATTATTAATAATCAATTCTAATTCTAACATAAAAATAGAGAGGCTAAGATTAGCCTCTCTAAACTATAGTTAAAAAACTATGTTAGTAACGTTCTCCTTCTGGCTTGCTAGTAGCATAGCTTTGAATAGTATAACGAATTAATCTAGATTTGTCTTCAGTACGAGCTAGTGTAAAACCAGGTTCATTTGAAGTAGGTCTTTGAACTATGAAAGATAAAGAGCAGCTTTCAACACTTCTAGAGTTATCAAATGCGTTTATTTTTACATAGCTATTAGGTTTAGCTTTACGGCAAGCGTTAACTTCAAACATAACAGCAGCAGCATCTTTGATACCGAAAAGTGGAAGACCCCACATATCCCAGTAACAGTTACGAGGATGTGGATCATCTGTCCACTCAACGTTAAGAGCCCAACCTCTGCTGATAGAGTATTGAATTTGTTTAACGATTTGTTCGTCAGTTAGGTCAGGAAGGAAGGAAAAAGCGCCTTGTGTTAATCTCACGATGAATACTCCTTTGGTTAGGTTTCTATTTACTTATTACTATCGGTTAGAAGTAGCTGTTTCAATAAAGTCAGCTGTATCTGTAGAAGCGTAGTTGAACGTAATATCTTTCCAAAGATCTAAAGCTGTTTGAAGAGGTCCACAGCTTTTCGCTGCAGTTTTAAGAATTTGAGGACCTTCAGCTAGGTAATCACGACCTTCGTTACGAGCAACAACCATAGATTCAAGAGCTACACGGTTAGCTGTAGCACCAGCTTGGATACCATCTGGGTGACCAATTGTACCACCACCGAATTGAAGAACACAGTCATCACCTAGGTAGTGAATAAGTTGGTGCATTTGACCACAGTGGATACCACCAGAAGCTACTGGCAGACATTTAGCTAGAGAACCCCAATCTTGAGCGAAGAATAAACCTTGAGGAAGGTTAACATCTAGCTTAGCTTGTAATAATACGTTATAGAAACCTTTAACCATTAGAGGGTCGCCTTCTAGTTTACCTACAACTGTACCTGCGTGGATATGGTCAACACCAGCCATACGCATCCATTTACAAATTACACGGAAGTTCATACCGTGAGTTTTTTGACGAGAGTATGTAGAGTTACCAGCACGGTGTAAGTGTAAGATCATACTGTTTTCACGAGCCCAGATACCCATAGATTGGATTGCAGTATAACCGATTACAAGGTCAATCATACAAATAACAGATCCAATTTCTCTACAGAATTCAGCACGTTCGTACATGTCTTCCATTGTACCTGCAGTAACGTTAAAGTAGTGACCTTTAACTTCACCAGCAGCAGCAGCAGCGCGGTTAACACCTTCGATACCGAATAAGAAACGTTCTCTCCATCTCATGAATGGTTGAGAGTTGATGTTTTCATCATCTTTAAGGAAGTCTAGACCACCTTTTAAACCTTCATATACCACACGTCCATAGTTTTTACCAGATAAACCTAGTTTAGGTTTAACAGTAGCTCCTAAAAGAGGACGTCCGTATTTGTCTAATCTTTCACGTTCAACAATTACACCTGTAGCAGGACCTTGGAATGTTTTTAGGTAAGCAACCGGAATACGCATGTCTTCTAGACGTAGTGCATTAACCGCTTTGAAACCGAAAACGTTACCAATGATAGATGCTGTTAAGTTTGCAAGGGATCCTTCTTCGAATAAATCTAATTCATAAGCGATGTAAGCGAAGTATTGGTCAACTGCACCAGGAACTGGGTCAACTCTGTAAGCTTTAGCTCTGTAAAGGTCACAAGCTGTTAAAAGGTCAGTCCAAACAACTGTCCAAGTTGCTGTAGAAGACTCACCAGCAATTGCCGCAGCACACTCAACAGGGTCTACACCTTTTTGAGGAGTCATACGGAACATAGCTAGTACGTCAGTATCTTTGATATTATAATCAGCATCCCAGTAACCCATTTTTGCGTAAGGGATAACGCCTGATTCGTAACGTTCGTTTTTGATTCGAGTCCGTGATTCAACGGATTGAGACATACATTCCTCCTGTAAAGGTTATAGTCGATAAA